>WNFY01004703.1_pt1 | contig 35314 bp, 32 predicted proteins | sample 5400091 | NCBI WGS metagenome assembly WNFY01 (sample SAMN13153364, study PRJNA577476) | soil metagenome | isolation source: 60 cm soil or saprolite under grassland replicate 1 | place: USA:California | collected 2016-06-15 | reverse complement strand
TGAGCCGCCGCGCTGCCGCGGTCGGGCTCGCTGCCCCGGGCGGGCCGTCTCGGCCTACCCGGCGGCCTCTCGGACCCGTCTGCTCGCCAGGCTCGGGCGCCGGTCACTCGTTGCGGGCGGTTTCGGGTCCGGTGATCCGCTTGAGCAGGGGGAGGGTGGAGGCGATGATGGGCGCACCACCTCCGCAAGGGCGTCGAGGCGGGCTGCGGTCATGTCGGTCCACCGGAGATCGGCTTCGAGGTGGAACAGGCCATGATCCGACGGCGACCGCGGTCCGACAACGACGAGGAGGTGTCGTGCCGATTCCCAGGACGGTGCGGCGGTGGAACAAGGCTGGCCTGAACCGGGTCACCAAGCGCATCGCACCGTGGCTGCCCGGCTTCGGTGTCGTCGTGCACCGTGGCCGGCGCTCCGGCCGCCGCTATCGGACACCGGTGAACGTCTTCCCGACCAAGGACGGGTACGTCTTCGCCCTGACCTACGGTGCGGACACCGACTGGGTCAAGAACGTCCTGGCCGCGGGCGGCTGCGAGCTGCAGACGCGAGGGAGCGCCATCCGGCTGGTCTCACCGCACCTGTTTCACGACGAGAGCCGGCGCGGCATCCGCCCCGTCGAACGGCAGATACTGCGGGTCCTCGGCGTCGCCGACTTCCTGTCCCTCAAGACCGCACCTGCGGCAGCCGCAACGCCCGACCAGACCTGAGCGCCCAGCGCCGCCGGTCGACGCACGCTCCGGACAACCTCGACGAGCTCAACGCCTGCCGGGGATCGCCGCGCCTGGTGGGTTGTTGCGGTGCCGGCTCAGAACGCGTGGCGGTCAGTCAGACCGGGTCCTTGCGGGCGGCGACCTTGGCCTCAACCGCCGTGGCACCGAAGCGCAGCACCGACCCGCCGAAGGCGATCGAGCACACCGCGAACCAGCCGAGACCAAGCGCGACCCCGGCGCCCACGTCGGTGACCCAGTGGACGCCGAGCAGCACTCGTGAGCAGGCCACCGCCACGGTCACGGCGGTCGCTGCCGTGCCGAGCCATGCCTTGAGCGGCCAGCGCAGGCCGCGGCCGAGCACCAGAGCCAGCGCAGCATAGGTGGCCGCGGCCGCAGCTGAGTGACCGGAAGGAAACGACCAGCCACTCGCGTCGGCGAGATGGGGCACAGGCGGGCGGGCGCGGTGGACGAGCAGCTTGACGCCGTTGGCGATGAGGTTCTGACCACAGATCACCACGACCATGAAGGCGAGTACGTTCCAGCGTCGCCGCCGGTACCAGTGGCCGAGGCCGGTGAGCACGGCGACGGCGGTGATCACGATCGTGCTGCCGAGCCAGGTCAGGGCCTGGAACACGGCGGTCGAGGCTTGCGTGGCGTGGCGCGCCCCCCAGTCGGCGGCCGCGGCGTCCGCCCGGTACAGGCCAGTGCGCGAGGTCACCATGTCCGCAACCTGGCCGAAGGCGAGTGCCGCCAGGAAGATCAGCAGGAGCGCCACGGTCAGCGCAAGACCCGTCGCCTCGGCGGGGTCGAAGCGGCGTCGCAGGAACCCGTGCAGGCGGGAGCGGCCGACTCTCTCGGCGAGCTGCCCACTCGGACGGCGCCCGCGGCGCGGGTGGCTGGCGATCACGGCGCCGATGCTCCAGAGCGCCACGGCGAGCGCCGAGCCGAGCAGCACCAGGCCAGTCGCCGGACCGAAGGCCCAAACGGTCAACAGGAGCCCGAGGCCGCCGGCGAGGGCGGCTTCCGGATGACTCGAGCTCGCTGCACGTCCCACCTCCCTGGCTACGGTGTTTTCTGCCCCGTCTGCCGGACGTACCCGCCAGCAGGACGATCACACCACATGTCGCAGCAACCCTGACGCGGTCGGCGTCAGAAGCGACCGCTGCGGCGCAACCGCCCCGGCCGGCCGTCGGGATCGATGATCGTCCGGTACAGCGGCCATGCCCACCAGGCAGCCCAGGGTTGGACACGGCCAGGGCGGTGGGTGCGGGCGCGGCCGGGTGGGCGCGGCCCACGCCGACCCTCACGGTGCCAGGCCTCCAGGGCGGCGGCCTGCTCGCGCCAGGCCTCGAAACCGCGCTCAGGGTCGAGCAGGTCGCTGTCGTCGCCAGGCGCGCGGCCCAGATGCTCGCGCCACAGGCTCAGGCGCAGGTTGCGAGCGAAGACGCGGGCGCCGTCGCCGAGGCTGGCCGGGTCCGCGGGTGGTCTCGGGTCGAGGGTGGGGTCGAGCACGGCTGCGGTGAGCTCCGCGTCATGGGTCCACGAGCGGCGGTTGAGGTTGTCCGAGCCGATCGCGGCCCACACGTCGTCGATGACGCAGACCTTGGCGTGGACGTAGACCGGAGTTGCATTCTCGTTCTCGAGGTCGTAGACGGCGGCTCGCTCGCCCCCTGCGGCCTTGACCACGTCGAGGGCGGCCTGCTGGCCGATGCGGTTGGGCGGGCCGGTGAAGGGCCCGTCCTGGTCGGGGTACCGAGGGACCACCGCGATCAGGCGCAGCAGCGGCCACCGCCGCAGCGCGTCGGCCAGGAGCTGGGCGACCTCGGTGGACCACAGGAACTGGTCTTCGACGTAGATGAGCCGCCGCGCGCGCTGGAACGCCTTGGAGTAGCCGCGGGCGACGCTGCGCTCGCCGTGCGGCGCGAACGGCAGCCGTGGCAGCTTCGCCGGATAGGTCCGCAGGATCTGCACGGCGTCCGCGCCGGCCGGACCAGGATCGGGGAGCTGGTCGGGCAGAGGACTGGGATGGCGCGGCTGGCCCACCCGGCGGGTCAGCCGCGCCCGCCACGGGTTGCGGTGGTCGAGCGGGGTCGGGTCCTCCCAGCGCTCCCGGAACGTGGTCGACAGGTCGCCGACGGCCGGCCCGCGGATCTCGAGCTGCACGTCGTGCCACGGCGGCCGGGGCCCGTAGCGGCGGTCCATCGGGACCGGCTGCGAGTCGCCGAGATGGTGCTCGTCGTCGCCGCGGCCGTGGCAGAGGTCGATGCCGCCCACAAAGGCGACATCCTCCTCGTGGCGTCCGGGATGGTGCAGCACCACCAGCTTCTGGTGCTGGCAGCCGGCGCCCCTGACCCGCTCATCGAGCAGGATCTCGCCGCCGGCGTGGTTCACCACCTCGCCGAGATGGCGGTTCTGCTCCTCATTGAAGTGCGCCGAGGACGGGTGCGAGCGCCACAGCAGCCCCCTGACCTGCACGCCACGGCGGGCCAGGTCAGCGAGGACCTGGCCCAGCTCGGTCCCTGGCCCGTCCAGGCACTGGTCGGCGTCACCGCGCCAGTCGGCGAGGTGGACCAGGTCGCCGGGACGCAGCTTGCACAGCTCCTCGAGGAGCCGTGGGTAGTAGGTCCGACCGTGGACGAGCGCCTCGACCAGATTGCCCACGGTCCAGGCACGGATGCTGGTCGCGGGGTTGCCGCGCTCCCCGCTCTCGAGGAACCAGCGCTCCAGCTCGCGGTTCATTGGGGTGGGGTACCCGCACCGATCCGCTCCCGAACCCGCTCGTCGACTGCTGCAAACACCACGTCAAGCGTCAAGCAGCTCATCAAGGCCGCCTGGCCGGCGTGGCAGGCGCGCCCGTCGCATCGTCCGGGCGAACTCCGGCAGCGGCACGATGAGCACCGGGCAGCGGGCATGCCGCACGCAGTAGCCGCTCACCGACCCGTGCCACCAATGGCGCCAGCGGCCCTGCGCACCGGCACCCACGACCAGCAGGTCATCCTCATGGCCGGCGAAGCCGACCAGTGAGCGACTCGCAAAGGTGAGCCACGTCCTCGTCGCCCAGTGACACAAGGCCGACCCAGGTGTCCTCCTGCCGGATGACGCGCACCGCGCACAGCTGCCTGCCGAGCCGTCGCGCCTCCGCCACGGCGCGGCGGAGCGCGCCAAGGCTGCCCAGCGAGCCGTCCACGCCGACGATGACCCGACCCTGGCGGTCACGGTCGCGCCGTCCATCGTTCTCGCGGATACCGTCGTCCATCGCGGGCCCCGTCTGTCGCGCTCACGCTCACGTTGTGCCCGGTGCCTGAGTGGGCGACAGGGCCGAAGGGCCCGTGTCGGGCGGGGCCGGGGCCAGCCGGCCTGCCAACGGACGGTCGGATGGCCCTCCTCGGAGGTGTGCGGCCCGGTTAGGGTCGCGCTGCTCGGGTTCTTGAAGGGGACATCCCTGGATCCGCTCTGAGCAGGGAGGAGACCATGCGTGCGTGCGCCGACCTCGGCATCGAGCACGTGTGGATGCACCGGTCCTTCGGCAAGGGCAGCGTCTCCGACGCCGCCACGGACTATGGACGCAAGCACGGGATCACCGTGATAGACGGCGGGTGCCCGTTGATGTTCGACCCCACCGCGGATGCCGGGCACAAGGTGATGCGGTTCGTCTTCGCGATGACCGGCAACGTCCCGAGGACCTGTGAGGCTGCGACTGTCATCCAGGGGAGCTGAGGCCTCGTCCATCGTGTCCCCCTCGCGGGTGGGAGGAGCCGAACCGGGCGAGGACGCATCGACACAGTAGGCCTTGGGACCTGCGTGAGTCGTAGGGGCAGGCGGGTGAGGCGAGCAGATACCAGTCGGTCTGGGCCCGGATGCGCTCAGCAGGAGATACTGGTATGCGTTGGCCGTGGACCTCTCTGAAGCCGGCGATTCGCCTCAGAGGAGGGATGGTGAGCGGGAGCGCGGGCCTCGTCGTCAACCCCGACGCGTCGCGGGACGTTCGCCGCCTGACCTCGCTCGCCCGCACCATCGACGTGCACGAGCGGGTGCACACCACCTCCCGGGTCCTTCGGGGGTTGGCGGCGGCCGGCGTGCGACAGGTCCTGTACATGCCGGAGCCTGCGCGGGTCGTGGAGCGGGCGCTGGAGGCGCTGTCGGCCGCGGGGTTCGCCCTGGGGCTCCGGGCGCAACCGGAGGTCCGGCCGGTCCAGGTCCCGTGTGGGCTGGCCGTCGACGCGCACGGCACATCGGCCGCTGGAGCGGCCATGGCAGCCGCCGGGGTCGGCTGCGTCGTCACCGTCGGCGGTGACGGGACGAATCGCGCGGTGGCGATCGGGTGGCCGGATGCCGTGCTGGTCCCGCTCCCCGGGGGGACCAACAACGCATTCGCCGTGCCGGCCGAGCCGACCGCGGCCGGTCTGGCGGCCGGCGTGTACGCGGCCGACCCGGAGCGGTACAGCGAATTCGTCCACCCCGCGGGGCGCCTGGAGGTCCGGGGGGAGCCCTGGCCGTCGACGGTGGCGCTGGTCGACGTGGCCCTGGTCCGGGGGGTGTGGGTGGGGGCGCACGCGATCTGGGAGCCTGACACGCTCGTCGAAGTGGTCCTGGCCCGGGCTGATCCGTCCGTCCCCGGGTTGGCCGGGCTGGGCGGCATGCTCCATCCCCTCGACGGACGCGGGGACCACGTCCTCCACGTGCGGTTCGGCCCTCCCGGACGGCCCGTTCTGGCGCAACTTGGGCCAGGCCGCATTGAGGCCGTGGCCGTCCGCGACTGGCGCCTTGTATCCGGCGGGCGGCCGGTGATCCTCTCCCCGGGCCCGGCCACTGTCGCCCTCGACGGTGAGCGCGAGATCGTGCTGGAGCCCGGGTGCCGGACCGAGGTCCGGCTGGTCGCCGGCGGCCCTCGGCTCCTCGACGCTCGCTCCCTGCTCGGGCGCGCCGCGCGCGAGGGCCGGTTCTCGCCCGGCCGCCCGCCGCGGGAAAGGAGCGATGCTGATGGGTGACGTCCGCCGCTGACCCGATCGACCCGATCTGACAGGAGGCTGTCCCCATGCCCAGCGACTCTGCGCTGCGGGAGATGCACCGGCAGATGGTCCGAATCCGTGTCTTCGAGGAGACGATGGTCAAGGTCTACCAGGAGGGCAAGACCCCGGCGTTCGACATCGCCGCCGGGCCGGTGCCCGGGGAGATGCACCTGGCGGCCGGGCAGGAGCCGGCGGCGGTTGGCACCTGCGGCCACCTGCGCCCCACCGACGCGGTGACCGCTACCCACCGTCCGCACCACGTGGCCCTGGCCCACGGGATGGACATGAGAAAGCTCGCCGCCGAGATCTTCGGCAAGGACACCGGCCTCGGACACGGCAAGGGCGGGCACATGCACCTGTTCGACCCCGCGACCAGCTTTGGCTGCAGCGGGATCGTCGCCGAGGGGATGCCGACGGCTGTCGGGCACGCCTTGGCCTTCAAGAAGCAGGGGCGCGACGACATCGCGGTGTCCTTCTTCGGCGAAGGTGCGGCGAACCAGGGCGCCTTCCACGAGTCCCTGAACCTTGCCGCCCTTTGGAACCTCGGGGCGGTCTTTGTGTGCGAGGACAACGCCTGGGCCATCAGCGTGCCGAAGGAGCAGTCCACGGCGATCGCCAACAACAGCGACCGGGCCTCGGCCTACGGCATCCCCGGCGTCCTCATCCCCGACAACGACCCCGTCGCCGTGTACGAGGCGGCCGGGGCGGCTGTGGAGCGGGCACGCCGCGGCGGCGGGCCGTCCCTCATCGAAGTGAAGACCGACCGGCTGCTCGGCCACTTCGAAGGCGACCCGCAGGCCTACCGGACGCCAGAGGAGATGCAGCGGCTCCACGAGCGGGACGCGATCCGGACGTTCGAGCGGCGGCTGGCCGCCAGCGGCGTGTTGCCAGAGGCCGACGCGCAGCGCGCGTGGGAGGCGGCTCGGGCGGAGGTGGACGAGGCGATCGAATTCGCCCGGTCCAGTCCCGAGCCCGCCCCGGAGAGCGCCCTCGATCACGTCTTCGCCTGAGCGAAAGGGGATGGCAACGATGGCGGTTGAGGCGAGGCGACTGCTCACCACGTCGAAGGCGATCTCGGAGGCGGTCGCCCAGGAGATGGAACAGGACCCCTCGGTCTTCGTGATGGGAGAGGACATCGGGGTGTACGGCGGCATCTTTGGGGCCACCGAGGGCCTACTGGCGAAGTACGGCCCAGAGCGGGTGATGGACACGCCGATCTCCGAGACCGGGTTCATCGGGGCGGCCGTCGGGGCGGCGCTGTCGGGCATGCGCCCGATCGCCGAGCTGATGTTCGTGGACTTCTTCGGCGTGTGCATGGACCAGATCTACAACCACATGGCCAAGATCCACTACGAGTCCGGCGGGAGCCTGAAGGTGCCGGTGGTGATCACGACGGCGATCGGCGGCGGCTACAGCGACGGGGCGCAGCACTCCCAGACACTCTATGGGCTGTTCGCCCACCTGCCGGGCATGAAGATCGTCATCCCCTCAACGCCCCACGACGCAAAGGGGCTGATGATCTCGGCGATCCGAGACGACAACCCAGTCCTGTACATGTTCCACAAGGGCGTCATGGGCCTGGGGTGGATGACCCCCAACCCCCGAGCCACCGGCGAGGTCCCAGAGGAGCCGTACACGATCCCCATCGGCAAGGCCGACGTGAAACGAGAGGGCCGCGACCTCACCATCGCCACCGTCTCGCTGATGGTCCATCGGGCACTCGACGCGGCCGAACGGCTCTCGGCCGACGGGATCGAGGCCGAGGTCCTCGACCTCCGCTCGCTTGTCCCGCTGGACCGGGAGGCGATCGTCGAGTCGGTGCAGAAGACGCACCGCCTCCTGGTCGTCGACGAGGACTACAAGAGCTTCGGCATGACCGGCGAGGTGATCACCACCGCTGTGGAGGGCGCCTTCGACTATCTGGACGCCCCGCCGGCGCGGGTGGCCTACCCTGACGTCCCGATTCCCTACAGCCGGCCGCTGGAGCGGTTCTGCCTGCCGGACCCGGACAAGATCGTCGCAGCGGCCAGGCGTCTGATCGGGAGATAGCAGGAGGAGGGTGCCGTGCGGCGCGACGTGCTGATGCCACGGCTCTCCGATGAGGTCGAGGAGGGCGTCCTGGTCACCTGGTTCGTCCGGCTGGGGTCGCTGGTTCAGGAGGGCGACCTGGTCGCGGAGGTCCAGGTACAGAAGGTGAGCCTGGAAGTGCACGCGTCGGCGACCGGCCGCGTGGCGGAACTGCTCGCCGAGCCAGGCGGCGTGGTCCGCCAGGGCGACCCCATTGTCGTGATCGAGGAGGTGCCCGAGGCGGAGGTCCCGGTGGAAGCGGCACCCGCGGAAGAGGCCCCGCCGCCTCCCAGCGAAGCCGCCCGCGGCCCGGCGCGGTCGACCGCTCCCGCCACCCCGGCGGCCAGACGCCTGGCGCGCGAGCTCAGGGTCGACCTGGCCAGGGTTGGCGGCTCGGGTCCCGGCGGCCGGATCGTGGAGGCTGACGTCCGGGCGGTGGCGGAACGGGCAGGTGGTGCCCCGAAGGCTCCCGGTCCTCGCCTGGAGCCGATCACACCGATGCGGCGGGCGATCGCCGACCGTCTCCGCAGCAACCTGGCAGCCACGGCCCAGCTCACCCTGACCTCCGAGGCCGACGTGACAGACCTCACCTACGAGCTCGGGCGGCGCTCCGCCGGCCAACAGCGCGCCTTGCTCACCGCGGCTGTGGTCCGCGCCTGCGCTCTGGCCCTCCGCGACCATCCGCGGCTGGCCGGGCGGTGGACCGACCGTGGGCTGGCCCTGCCGGTCGACCTCGATATCGGGGTGGCTGTCGCCCTCGACGAGGGCCTGATCGTCCCCGTGGTCCGCCGGGCCGACACCGAGGATCTCGGCGCCCTTGGCGCGAAGATCGCCGACCTCGCCGAGCGGGCCCGGACCGGGCGCCTCGCGCCGACAGAGACCGAGGGCGGCGTCTTCAGTGTGACGAACCTCGGGCCCTACGGCGTCGACGCCTTCACCCCGCTCCTCAACCCGCCCCAGACCGCGGTCCTGGGGGTGGGGCGTGCGCGATGGAGCCGTTGTCCCGCGGACGCTGATGATGCTGAGCCTGACCTTCGACCACCAAGTGGTGGATGGCGCTCCCGCCGCGGCCTTCCTGGCCGCCGTCGTGGGTCTGTTGGAGGCTCCTCACCGGCTCATCGACTCCTAAAAATACCCTCCACCGGGCCGGCGGCAGGGGGGTCCGCACGGGGATCGGGCAGCGGGACGTGCGCTACGGCACCTATCGGTTGCTCGGGGTGCGCTGAACGCCGGGCTGATCAGTGTCCGTAGACGGAGACGTGGTTGCGGCTCGTCGAGGTGAAGGGCTCTCGTTCCCAGCCGCCCCAGCGGTCCCTCAGTCGTAGCCCAGCGATCCGAGCCATAAGGTCGAGCTCGCTAGGCCATGCGTAGCGCGTGACGATCGGGAAGAAACGCAAGCCTTCCGGGGACAGCACCACGTGGCTCTCGTCGAGCCGCTGCGTGACCGGGTCGTGGCGCCCGACGTCGAACCGGACGTGGCCGACACCAATATGCTCGGCGTCCACGTACTGGTCGTCCCGAAGCCGGGTCAGGAAACTCGGGACGAACGCCTCCACCGGGATTGCGCATGATGTGGTGGCTCCCCTTGACGCGGACGACCTGAAAGCCGACCTTCTCAAGAGCCTTGACAACCCGGGCACCAGATACCGCCGGAACCCGCGGCATCAGGCGACGTCAAGGGTGAGGGTCAGCTCGTCCGGCACACCGATCTCGCCGATCAGCCCGATCAGGGCCTCTCGCAGATCGGCGATCGCAGCCTCCCGAGTGGAGCCATCACCATTGGCGCCAACACCAGGACGTAGCTGCGCGTGGGCGCACCAGACGCCGTCCTCGTCCTGCTCGATGGTGTACGGCACGTGGACGACTCGAGCCATCGCGCAGCCTCCATCAGACCTGTTGGCGACGTACTTGTAGCCCCGATCCTACACAACGCGAACCACCAATCGGCACTGGATTGCATACGGATCGCACAGCTGAAGCATCGGCCAACCGCCGGGGCGCTACGTCAGATCGTGGCCGCAGATCATGCTGCAGGTTCCCGAGCGGCAGGATTGTCAACGAAGGATGAAGGGCACCAAGGTTGGCGGAGTGCTGTCCCCAGACGACGTGCTCTGCCTGTACCAGGAAGGTGCGGAGGCCCTCTGCCGTTGCCACCTACTATCAGCGCTGGCTCGATCACGCACCCGACAACGACCTGGCACACATGATGGCGGGCGACCCACCGGGACCGGTCCTGGAGAAGGCGCTGGCACGCTGCAACGCCGAGGCCTTGGCGGCCCTGCCTGCGGCAAGCGGCCCCGGGCACATCGCCGCGTCCCGCGTATTCGCGCTGGCCTATGCGCACCGGCTGCCCGCGGCCTGGGAGCAGCCCTTCTTCTCCTACCAGGGGCGGCGGTTCAGCGCTGGCGACCACGCCGGGGTCGCTGCGGCCGAGTGGCACATCCACGCCTGGGATCTGGCAGGCTCGGCCTCCCGGTGGTACCGGCCGGCGGACCCTGGGCTGCTCGCCAGGGCTTGGACCGCCGGGGTCCCGCACCTTTCGCTTGGCGAGGGTGATCCGTGGGAGGCGATCCTGGTCGCCTCGGGCCGGCCCACGACGTGGGTGCCACCGGCCGGCCGGCGAGACCTGAGCTGAACCGGGAGACTGTGCCGAGACGCGCCAACAGATCGCCAACATCCCGCAGCCATCGACCAGCAAGCAACCCGGCAAATCGCCAACAACCCCTGTTGATGGCAACCAGCGAGCCTCGAATGTCGGCATTCTGCGGCGTGGCCCTGCCAGGCGTTCAGTCGGACGAGCAGTACGCTAGCCAAGGTCGGACGGCCCACCTCAACCAGCATCCACCTCTGACGAAGAGGTCCGCCGCACCAAGGGAGTGGTGACGGTCATGGCGTTCCAAGGGGCGATCTTCGACGTGGACGGCGTCCTGGTTGACTCGCCGCACGAGCGTGCCTGGCGCGAGGCGCTCGGGGAGCTGATGGACGGCGCCTGGCGCGACATCCGCGAGCAGACACGCTACACGCCTGAGCGGTTCACCCCCGCGGTGTATCAGCAGGTGATGGCTGGCATGCCACGCATGGCCGGCGCCCGCGCGGCCCTGGAGCACTTCGGGGTGCCCGACGTCGAGCGGCGGGTCGAGCAGTACGCGGCAGCCAAGCAGGACCACGTGGTCAAGCTGATCGAGGCGGGTCAGTTCATGGCCTTCCCCGACGCGCTGCGGTTCATCCTGGCGGTCAAGGGCGCCGGGATCCCGGTCGCGTCGGCGTCGTCATCCAAGAACGCCAAGCTGTTCCTGCGCAGGATCCGCCTGGACACCTTCGCCGCCGAGCAGCGGCTGGACTACCCGTTCATCCGGCCCGGGCTCACGCTGCTCGAACTGTTCGACGCCGACGTCGCCGGGCGCGACTTCCCGCGCGGCAAGCCAGATCCGATGATCTTCCTGACCGCGGCCGAGGAGCTGGGCGTCAGGCCGGACATCTGCTTTGTGGTCGAGGACGCGTCCAGCGGGATCCAGGCGGCCAAGGCGGGCAACATGGCGGCCCTTGGAGTGGCCCGGCTCGGCGACGAGGAGTTGCTGGCCAAGGCCGGCGCGGACCTGGTCGTGACCACGCTCGACGACGTCTCCCTGGAGGCCCTGGCTGAGGGCCGGCTGGGGCAGCGGAAGGCGGCAGTGGAGCGTCGTCAGCGGCAGACCGAGCGGCCACCGAGCGTGTGGTCCCTTGTCTACGACGGCTTCGACCCGGAGCGCCAAGGGCTGCGCGAAGCGTTGTGCGCGCTGGGCAATGGGTACTTCGTCACCCGCGCAGCCCTGCCCGAGGCTCAGGCCGACGGGGTCAACTACCCGGGCACGTACGTGGCCGGCCTGTACAACCGGCTCAAGACTGAGATTGCCGGCCGGACGGTCGAGAACGAGGACCTCGTCAACGTCCCGAACTGGCTGCCCCTGAGGTTCCGGGTCGCTGGCGGGCCGTGGTTCGACGTCCGGAGCGCCGCCGTCCGCGTCCTCGATCACCGGTTGGAGCTCGACCTGTACCAGGGAACGCTCACCAGGCACCTGCACTGGCAGGACCCGGCTGGCCGCCGCACGAGCGTGGTCCAGCGCCGGTTCGCGAGCATGAAGGACCAGCACCTCGCGGGACTGGAGACCACCTTCACAGCCGAGAACTGGTCGGGTGCGCTGGAGGTCTGGTCGGGGCTGGACGGCCGGGTGGTCAACGCGGGAGTGAAGCGCTACCGCGACCTGAACGGCCGGCACCTGGACGTGCTCCACGCCGCCGAGGCAGGCGATGAGCTGATCGAGCTACAGGCGGAGACCAACCAGTCCCACATCCGGGTCGGGCTGGCGGCCCGCAACAGACTCCTGCTCGACGGCGAGCAGGGAATGCCGGCCGACCGAAGGGTGGTCACCGAGCCCGGGTTCGTCGCGCACGCCATCACGCTCAACCTGGACCAGGCGCGCCCGGCGACCGTTGAGAAGATCGTCGCGCTGTACACCTCTCGGGACCGCGCGACCTCGGAGAGCGGCCTGGATGCCCGGCTGGAGGCGGAGGGTGCGGCGGGGTTCGACGAACTCCTGGCGCGGCACGAGGGCGCCTGGGCCAGCCTGTGGAACCGCTTCGACATCCAGCTGGACAGCGCCAACGAGTGGACCGAGATGGTCCTGCACCTGCACATCTTCCACCTGCTGCAGACCGTGTCGCCGCACACGCTCAACCTCGACGTCGGCGTCCCGGCGCGCGGCTGGCACGGGGAGGCGTACCGGGGCCACGTCTTCTGGGACGAGATGTTCGTCTTCCCGTTCCTGAACTTCCAGCGGCCGGTGCTGGCCGGGGCGCTGCTCAACTATCGCCATGCCCGCGTCGGCGCGGCCCGCTCGGCGGCGCGGGCGGCCGGGTACCGCGGCGCGATGTTCCCCTGGCAGAGCGGCAGCAACGGGCGCGAGGAGACCCAGGAGGTCCACCTCAACCCGCGCTCAGGTCGCTGGCTGCCCGACCACTCCCGCCTGCAGCGGCACGTCAACATCGCGATCGCATACAACGTCTGGCAGCACTACATGGTGACCGGGAGCATCCCGTTCCTGCGCTTCACCGGGGTCGAGCTGCTGATCGAGACCGCGCGGTTCTGGTCCAGCACCGCGACCTACAACCCCGAGCTGGACCGCTACGAGATCCTCGGCGTGATGGGGCCGGACGAATACCACGAAGCCTACCCCGACTCTGACCGGCCTGGCCTGGACAACAACACCTACACCAACGTCATGGCGGTCTGGGTCCTGCTCCGGGCGATGGAGGCCCTCGATGAGCTGCCCCCCCACTACCGGCAGGAAGTGACCGAGGAGCTCAGGCTCGGCCAGGACGAGCTCGACCGCTGGCGGGACGTCGCCCGCAAGATGCGGGTGGTCTTCCACGATGACGGCGTGCTCAGCCAATTCGAGGATTACGACCGGCTAGAAGAGTTCGACTGGGAGGGCTACCGGGCCAAGTACGGCAACGTCCAGCGGCTCGACCGGGTGCTGGAGGCTGAAGGCGACAGCCCCAACCGCTACAAGGTGTCCAAGCAGGCCGACGTCCTGATGCTGCTGTTCCTGCTGTCCCGCGGTGAGCTGCGGGGGCTGCTGCGCAACCTCGGCTACGAGGTGACCGAGGACCAGCTCGCCCGCACCGTGACCTACTATCTGGACCGTACCTCGCATGGCTCGACCCTCAGCGGCGTGGTGCACGCCTGGGTCCTGGCACGGTTGGACCCGGAGCAGACGTGGCGCTTTCTGGTCCGGGCGCTGGAGAGCGACATCGCCGACGTCCAGGGCGGGACGACCGCCGAGGGCATCCACCTGGGGGCGATGGCCGGCACGGTGGACATCGTGCAACGCTGCCTGACCGGCATGCGAGCACGCGGGGAGGTGCTCCGCTTCGACCCGGCGCTGCCGCCGGAGATCAAGCAGCTCAGGTTCAGCGTCCACTACCGAGGGCACCGGATCGAGGTCATGCTGGCCGAGGACCACATGCGGATCAGCTCGCGCCCCGGCGCGGCCCGGCCCATCAAGATCCTGGTCCGCGACGAGCTCGTCGAGCTGGAGCCCGGTGGGCAGACCGAGTTCCAGCTCGAGCACGGGCCGTGACCGCCGGCACGGCGCTCACGGACACGCCAGAATTCACCTGATGCTCCCGCCAGCGTTATGCGACCGTGATCGTCGACAGGGCACTCTGTGAATTGGTTCACAAGCACCGAGCAGGACCACAAGCAAGGGAACCTATGACAAGCGCCTGCGGAGCACCGCACGAATGCTATGGCCGGTAACCTCTTCCTCCTCCCAAGACCAGCCTCGGCTGAGGCCGCCAGAGGGCGGCTGGTTCAGCAGGTGTCCGTGCTGCGCTCTCGGTTCCTGGGCCGCCCCTCGTGGACCAGCTACCGCGGCCACGGGACTCCCCCGGGCTGGCGGACTGCCAAGACCACACTGGCCGCGGTGCTGGCGTACGAGCTCGCCAGGCGGCTGCTGCGTGGCGGCCCGGTCCCGCTGCTGGCACCCCTCACCGCTTTGCTCGTGGCCCAGATCACCGTGGTGGAGACGGTCAAAAGCGGACTGGAGCGGGTCGGCAGCGTCGTCGCCGGCGTGCTGATCGCGGTGGCGCTGTCGAAGGTCGTGGGGCTGACCTGGTGGGGCCTTGGGATGGTGATCTTCGCCTCGCTGCTCGTAGGTCAGCTGCTTCGGCTTGGTGACCAGCGGCTCGAGGTGCCGATCAGCGCGATGCTGGTGCTTGCCGTGACCGGCCAGACCCAGGTCACCGCCCAGAGCAGGATCCTCGAGACACTGATCGGTGCCGTGACCGGCGTCGCCGTCAGCGCCGCCCTGGGACCGCCGGTCTACGTGCGGCCGGCCGCTGACGCGGTCGGCAACCTCACCAACCACCTGGCGGGGCTGCTCGCAGCGATGGGCGAGGAGCTGACCGAGGGCTGGTCGAGCGAGCAGGCGCGCGGCTGGGCGCGCTCCACGCGTGAGCTGGACGGGCCGCTTCGCTCGGCAGAGACCGCTCTGACCCGAGGCGAGGAGAGCTTGCGGCTGAACCCACGGCGACGGCGGGTGCTCGAGGGCACCTTGAGCCTGCGCGCCGGCCTGGCCGCCCTGGAGCACGTGGCGGTCCAGGTCCGCGGGATCTGCCGGGACCTGGCCGACCTCGCCGAGCGCATCGAGGAGCGGGGGCAGGCCGAACCCGAGGTCCTGATCGCGCTCGGGCGGCTGTTGGTCGAGTTGGGCGGCGGCGTCGCGGCGTTCGGCGAGCTCGTCGCCCCCGACGTCGCCGGGCCCCCCCGGGAGGCGGTGCCCCTGCAGATCGCGCTGGAGATCGCACGGACCCATCGCGACGTCCTCGCCGAGCTGATGCTGGTCGACGCGCGGATCGACCCTGACCTCTGGCACATCCAGGGCAGTCTGCTGGCCAACGTCGACCGGCTGCTGCGCGAGATCGATCTGGAGCGCGGCGCGGACGCCCGCCACGTCCGCCGTCGCTGATCCGTTCACCGGTCCGGAGACTACCCAAACGGTCTAAACCAGGCGGCATTGAGGCTAGCCAGGCGGCGAAGTTCTGCCCACACTGGGTCCGTCCATCGGTCTCGCCGGAGGAAACGCCGTGGCTGATCTGGAAACGCAGGTCGTGGTCGTCGGGGGCGGGGCGACCGGCGTGGCGGTGCTGCGCGACCTCGCGCTGCGCGGCATCGACGCGATCCTGGTCGAGCGGGCCGACCTCGGCACCGGGACGTCGGGACGCTGGCACGGGCTGCTGCACTCCGGCGGCCGCTACGTGGTCAAAGACCCGGTCTCGGCCACCGAGTGCATCGAGGAGAACCAAGTGCTGCGGCGCATCGCGCCGCACTGCATCGAGGACACCGGTGGGCTGTTCGTGCTGCTGCCCGAGCACGACCAGAGCTACGGCGACGCCTTCGTGGAGGGCTGCCGCAGGACAGGCGTGCCCTGTGAAGAGCTGAGCCTGGTCGAGGCCCGCAGGCGCGAGCCCCTGCTGACGCCCAGGCTGTCGCGCGTGTTCGCGGTGCCGGACGGGACGCTGGACGGCTGGAAGTTGATCGGGGGCTTCGTGGCCGACGCCACGGCGCGCGCTGCCCGCGTGCTCACCCGCCACCCGGTGGTCGGCTTCGAGCGCGCCGGCGACGACGAGATCCGGGCCGTGCGCGTGCGCGACACCACCTCCGGCGAGGACACGCTGATCGGCTGCCAGTGGGTGCTGAACGCGGCTGGGGCGTGGGCCGGTCAGGTGGCCGCGATGGCCGGGGCCAAGCTGCGGATGGCGCCGGGCAAGGGCGCGATGGTCGTGATGGTCGGCCGCTACGTGCGCGGCGTGGTGAACGACTGCCGCATGCCGGGCGACGGCGACATCATCGTGCCCGTGCACGAGGTCGCCATCCTCGGCACCACCGATGCGGAGACCGACGACCCCGACGACATCTCGGTCGACCCACGCGACGTCGACTTCATGATCGACTCCTGCGCCCAGATGGTCCCGGCGCTCGCGCACGGCCGGGCGCTGCGCGCGTTCAGCGGCGCCCGGCCGCTGTACAAGGCCGACGACGACGCCGGCGACAGCCGCGACATCACCCGCGCCTTCTTCGTGCTCGACCACGGCGAGCGGGGCGGGCCGGGCAACCTGCTGTCGATCGTGGGCGGCAAGCTCACCACCTGCCGGCAGATGGCCGAGCGCACCGTGGACACCCTGGTGGCCAAGATGGGCGTGGGCGTGGCCTGCACCACGGCCGATACGCCGGTCCCCGGCGCCGAGCACGGCATCCACCGGCTGGCCGACCCGCTGGCCACGGTCGAGCGGCAGGTCGAGTACGGCGAGCTGGTATGCGAGTGCGAGCTGGTCACCCGGACGCGGATCGAGGCCGCGGTCGACCACGGCACCACCGAGCTGGACGACCTGCGCCGGCAGATGCGGCTGGGCTTCGGGCCCTGCCAGGCCGCGTTCTGCGGCTGGCGCGCGGCCGCGATCGTGGACGCGCGGCGCCCGGGCGCGACCGAGCCGCTAGCCAATCTGGAGCGCTTCCTGGAGGAGCGCTGGCGCGGCCAGCGTGTGACCACCTGGGGCGACGGGGCCGTCCAGGCCCTGCTCAACCAGGCCATCTACCGCGGGACGTTCGACCTGCAACCGAGCGAGGTTGCGGCCGCGGAGAAGGACCAGGCCGGGGTCACCGGGCGGGAGGCGTGATGCCGGCCGACGTGGTCGTGGTCGGGGCCGGGCCGGCCGGGCTGGCCGCTGCGGTCGCCCTGGCCGAGGCCGGGCGCGACGTGCGCGTGATCGCGCGCGGCAACGGCTTCACCCACTGGGCGCCCGGGGCGGTGGACGTGCTCGCCCGCGCCGGCGGCCAGCCGGTCACCCAGCCGCTGGACGGCCTGGCCCGCCTGCCCGAGCGCCACCCCTACCGGCTGCTCGGCAAGGACGAGCTGCGCCGCGCGCTGGACCGGTTCCAGCGGTTCGTGGCCGACGCCGGCCTGGCCCACGAGGGCAGCCTGGACGCCAACCGCCGGCAGGTCACCGCGCTCGGCACACTGCGCCCGACCTGCCTGGTGCCCGCGCCGGCGGCCCGGCCGCCGGCCGGCCGCGTGGCCGTGGTCGGCTTCGCCGGCTTCCGCGACTTCGCTCCCGAGCTGTGCGCCCGTGGGCTGCGGGCCGCCGGGCACCAGGCCGACCCCGGCACCGTCGAGCTGCCCACCTGGGACCACGAGCGCCACTTCCACGCCGTCGACCTGGCCCGCGCCGTCGACGACGAGCGCTTCCGCGCCAAGCTGGCCGACCGGCTCGGCCCGGCCGTGCGCGGCGCCGACATCGCCGTCGTCCCGGCCGTGCTCGGGCTGGCCAGCGGGCACGAGGCCTGGGCCGACCTCGAACGCCGGGTCGGCGTTGCGCTGGTCGAGGCCGCCCTGGTGCCGCCGTCGGTCCCGGGGATGCGGCTGTACGCGGCCTGGCGGGCGCGTCTGCGCGAGCTCGGCGTGGGCTGGCAGCTCGGCTTCCCGGTGACCGGCCTCCAGGTCGACGGCGGCCGGGTCAGCGCCGTGGTCAGCGAGGGCGCGGCCCGGCCGATCGTGACCCGCTGCAACCAGGTCGTGCTGGCCACCGGCGGGGTGGCCGGGCGCGGCATCCGGGCCGAGCGCGACGGGACGCTGGTCGAGGTCGTGGCCGGGCTGCCGGTACGGGGCTTCGGCGACCGTGTGCGCTACTTCGCTGACCGCTTCCTGGACGACCACCCGCTCGGCGCGGCCGGAGTCGTGGTCGACGCCGAGCTGCGCCCGCTCGACGCCGCCGGCCAGCCCGCCCTCGACGGCCTGCGCTGCGTCGGCAGCCTCCTGGCCGACCACGACCCGACCGCCGAAGGCTCGCGCGAGGGGGTCGCCCTCGCCACCGCCACGCGCGTCGCCGAGCTGCTCGCCCACGCCACCGTCTGAAAGGCCGCTCATGGCAGCGTTCGAACACTCGCCGGTGCTCCACGTCGAGCGGACCGCCGACGCCTGCATCAAGTGCAACATCTGCAACACGGTCTGCCCGGTCTCAGCGGTCACCGACCTGTTCCCCGGCCCCAAGTACGAGGGACCCCAGGGCCAGCGCTTCCGCGCCGGGATCGAGGACGGCGGCTCGCCGGACCATTCGCTGGACTACTGCTCCGGCTGCGGCCTGTGCACCCAGGCCTGCCCCGAGGGCGTGATGGTGGCCGAGATCAACTCACTCGCCCGCGAGAAGCTCGTCCGCGACCGCGGCGGCCTCAACTTGCGCGACAAGCTGATCTGCCGTCCGACGCTCATGGGCAGGCTGGCCCGGCCGGTCGCCCCGCTGGCCAATCTCGCCGTGGGCAACCCGGGCGTGCGCTGGCTGATCGAGAAGGTCATGGGCGTGCACCGCAGGGCGGCCATGCCCAGGTTCTCACGCGTCAGCTTCCGCTCGTGGGCCCGCAGGCACCCGCCGCTGGCCAGCGCCGAGCGCACGGTTGCCTACTTCCACGGCTGCGCCACCCAGGAGTACGAGCCCGAGGTCGGCGCGGCGCTCGTGCGCGTGCTGGAGCGCAACGGGATCCGGGTCACCTTCCCCCGCCAGAACTGCTGCGGCCTGCCGCTGCTCTCCAACGGCGACTTCGACGCGGCGCGCCGCTTCTCCGACCGCCTGGTGGCCAAGCTGGCCGGCGCCGCCGACGACCCGGGCGTGATCGTGGCCAACTCGACCTCCTGCGGCATGACCCTCAAGGCCAAGTACCGCGAGCTGCTCGGCATGGCCGACGAGCGCACCGCCAAGGTCTCGCGGGCCGTGTACGACATCTGCGAGTACCTCGCCGGCCTGGCCGACGACGGCCAGCTCGACACCTCGTTCAACCCGCTGCCGGCCAAGGCCATCTACCACCCGCAGTGCCAGCTCATGGCCCACGGGGTCGGCACGCCCGCGGTCGACCTGCTCAAGCTCGTGCCAGGGCTGCAGCTCGAGCTGTCGGTGGTCGGCTGCTGCGGCATGGCCGGCACCTACGGCACCAAGGTCGAGAAGTACGACATCGCCATGGACGTCGGCAAAGGCCTGTGGGAGCAGGCCAGGACCGTCGAGCCCGACTTCATCGTGTGCGACTCGGAGACCTGCCGCTGGCACATCGCCAAGGCGACCGGGCTGCCCGTCTACCACCCGGTCCAGGTCCTCGACCGCGCCTACCGCACCTGACACGCCTGGAGGTCGACGATGCCCATCGCCACGCCGGAGGCGTACGCCGAGATGCTCGACCGGGCCAAGGCCGGCGGGTTCGCCTACCCGGCGATCAACGTGACCTCGTCGGAGACGCTCGCCGCCGCGCTGCGCGGCTTCACCGAAGCGGGCAGCGACGGCATCGTCCAGATCTCGACCGGCGGCGCGGCCTTCCTGTCCGGCCAGAAGGTCAAGGACATGGTGGCCGGCGCCACCGCGCTGGCCGAGTTCGCCCACGTGCTCGCCGCACGCTACCCGGTCCACGTCGCCCTGCACACCGACCACTGCCCCCGCGACAAGCTCGACGGCTACCTGCGTCCGCTGCTCGCCGCGTCCGAGGAGCGGGTGGCGGCCGGCCGCGGGCCGCTGTTCCAGTCGCAGATGTGGGACGGCTCGGCCGTGCCGCTGGAGGAGAACCTGCGGATCGCCGACGAGCTGCTGGCCCGGTGCGCCAAGGCCAAGGTGGTCCTGGAGGTGGAGATCGGGGTGGTCGGCGGCGAGGAGGACGACGTCGTCGGCGAGATGAACGAGAAGCTGTACACCACGCCCGGGGACGCGCTGCGCACCGCCGAGGTGCTCGGCACCGGCGAGCGCGGCCGCTACATCCTGGCCGCCACGTTCGGCAACGTCCACGGCGTCTACCAGCCGGGACACGTCAAGCTGCGCCCCAGGATCCTGGACGACATCCAGCGGGCCGTGGGCGCCCGCGCCGGCAGGGACAAGCCGTTCGACCTGGTGTTCCACGGCGGGTCCGGCTCGCTGCTGAGCGAGATCCGCGAGGCGGTCTCCTACGGGGCGGTGAAGATGAACATCGACACCGACACCCAGTATGCTTTCACCCGGGCGATCGCCGACCACATGTTCCGCAACTACGACGGCGTCCTGCGGGTCGACGGCGGCATCGGCGTCAAGAAGACCTTCGACCCGCGCACCTACATGGCCAAGGCCGAGGGGTCGATGGCCGCGCGCGTGGCGCAGGCCTGCGAGGACCTCATGTCCGCCGGCACCTCGCTGGCGGGCTGACACGTCCGTTCCCGCTTCGCGGACTACAACGACGAAATAGACGAGACGAGGAAACCACCAGGTCTCGCGGGTACCCTGCCGCCAGCTTGGCCACGCACCGACCGCACCAGACGGTGCCCTGGACCAACAGACGCCCTCTGAGGACGACTGAGGACGACCGCCTGCGAGTACCCTCCCAGAATTCCCTCTCGACCCGGCGAAGATGCGCCAAGCTCGGGCCACCTCGGCGGCCAGTTGCTCGTCCCTCCCTTCTGGTCCCACGGCCCACTGACCCGCTGGCAGCGCTCGGCAATGGTCGAAGGTGACAGAGGGCGGTCTCGTGGCTGGGCGCCGCCCGATCCCAGCAGACGCGGTAGATTCGGCGCGAGCCCCAAGGCGCTGATCCAGGGAGGATGCCGGCCGTGACGAGCCTTGCCGATTCTGGCGAGATCCCGAAGCTCCCGGCCCGCGATGCGGCGGGTCTTCAACGGGATCACCGCGATCAACCGCGCGTTCTGCGCCCGGCATCTGGACGCGGAGTACGCCCGGCTGTGCGACAGGCTCACCGCCAAACTCGCCCGCAATCTATGCGATCGGCCGGGTCAACTTCCTCGCCGACCCCGACCAGCAGCCCCATCCGCGGACCGACGAGCTGGCCAGCCTGCTCGGCGTCAAGCAGACCACCATGGCCAACAAGGGCCGCCTCATCATGGACACGCTGCGCATCGGCCTGCTGGATCCCGAGTACTGCCGGCGCGACCTGCTGGACCGCAACCCACTTGTGTGGATGCTGGAGGTCAACGGCCTCGTCATCGATGCACGCTGGCTGCCCGAAGCGGTGCAGGTCCAGGCATGGCAACGTGGGCTGATCCCGTACGTGCCCGCTCGAGCTGGCGACGACGATCCCGCCGCGCCCTGGCCGCCTGGCTGCACGCCGCCTACCGCCACTACCTTGGCCTCAAGCCGTACCCGGCAGCCCCCAGACCCGACTGGACCTGGCCGCACGACTGACCGCTGATTGTCGTGGTGGGTGATCCAGACACCAACAGGTGGCGCAGCAAACTCACCTTCAGCGACCAGCAAGCAACACGAGCCAATCACCAACAGCCTTCTGTTGGTGCAGGTCAGCGGCCTGTTGGCGATCTGTTGTAGACCCAGCCATCCAACACGCGAACCGCCCCCTCACGGTCGAAGGGCCAACAATCCGCCTCTGAGCAATGCGGTTCGCGTCAAGGGATCACCGATCTCGCAACGACGTTCACATCGTTGGCCAGCATGGAGTACACTCACTCCCTTGCTTGGCCCTCGGGAGAGGGCTTTGAGTTGGGCCCCTACGGGGGCCCTTTTCTTAGATGGGGAACCTTGGAGCACTACGCGGGCTTCGTTGACTTTGGCTACCTGCGTGCCGCAGGCGCGAAGGCTCTTGGGAAGCAGACGAAGACGGTTCGGCCGCTCGCAGAGGGCGTGGTCACCTGGTTCAGGAGTCTGCCAACCGCTGGCTTGGACTATCTCGGCGTGTTCTTGCGGGTCTATTGGTATGACGGTCAACTCGACCCCATTCACGAGAACTACACCAACCAGCGCAAGTTCTTCGACGCGATCGCAAGCACGCCGGGGCTGCAACTACGTGCCGGTCACCTTGGGAAGGTCCTGCCCGCCGGGCGCTCCAAGTGACAGCCAAGCACTTCGGCGTCGACCCGGATCGGCTTGTGGGCGAGTTTGAGCGACACTTCCGGTTTAGCCCTGAACGTCACCAAAAGGGCGTCGACACGCTCATTGCGCTCGACTTGGTGCGGCTGGCCCAGACGAAGGCATACGACACCGCCGTCTTGATCGCTGGTGACCGCGATCTCGCTGAAGCCGTTCGCACAGCTCAAGACGCTGGGCGACATGTAATCATCGCGCATCCTGTGGGTGCCGGCATCGCAACGGAGTTGCGACAGCTCGCTGACGTGCTGATCCCTATTCGGGCCGACGAGCTCCAAAAGATGCTGACAGATCGTCCCGAGCCGACGGCGATGCGGCGGTAGGGCTCTACACTTAGACGTAGTACCCCTGAGCGCACGCGGATCAGCTTGCATGGGGTTGCATGCTCGTCGAGCATGATCTGCACGTTCTTGTTTGGAAGCCCCGACCTTCCACAATGCGGACCAACAACCCGCAGCGGACGCTGGCCAAGGCGACCGGGCACCAACAGGGCGCCAACAGCCCACCCAGCGGCCCGCAGCCAGCGACCAACAAGCCAGACGAGCAAATCACCAACACTTCTGTTGGTGCAGGTCAGAAGGCTGTTGGCGGCTGTTTGTAGACCCGACCTACCAACACGCGAACCGCCTGTTGGTGGCCGAAGGACCAGCAGTAGGGCTCTGAGCAGTATAAACGGATCTCACGACAACACTGGTCAGGCCCCACCCGCGCTTCACGCTTAGCGTAGCCCTGCGGGACACAGTGAGCTACACTTTTCGCATGAAGACGATCAGCCAGCGCGAATTCCGCAACAACTCCGCCGCCATCATGAACGCCGTCGAGGCGGGCGAGACCTACCACATCACTCGCAACGGCGTCGAGGTTGCCGAGCTCCGCCCACTGACCCGAAGACGGCACCCGACCGCCGAGGAACTCGTCGCACGCCACCGCCGGTTGCCGCGCGTCAACCATGCCGACATGCGCCGCGACGCCGACGAGTTCTTCGGCGATGAGGACCGCGTCGGCGACGATCCCTGGCAGCGCGACCGTGCCTGAACGCCCCCAGTCCGGGGTGCTGGACACTTCCGCCTACATCGACCTCGATCTGCTCGACCCCGCCGATCTCCCCGCCGTCCCTGAGCTCACCGCCATCACCCTGGCCGAACTGCACCAGGGTGTCGCCATGGCCAAGGATCCCGCCGTCAAGGCTGCACGCATGGAGAAGCTCCAAGCAGCCGTCGCCGACTTCGACCCGCTGCCGTTCGACAGCGACGCCGCCGCGCGCTACGGGACGCTGGTGACACTGACAATCGCGGCACGCCGTGACCCGCGACCACGCAGAATGGACCTGATGATCGCCGCCATGGCCTCCGTACGAGGACTGCCCCTCTACACACGCAACAGCGACGATTTCAAGGGGTTGGAGCGTGCGGTGACAGTTCGAGCGGCCTAATCCGCGGACCCAAGGCACTTCACCGTGCGCGCTCACGACGGCGAGGATGCCGCCAGACCTGACGCCTACCGCAATCTGGTAGGGCCTCTCACCGCTCCCCAACAACGGTACTCAAGGCGAGGCGGTCGGTCGGCGGCGGCTGGGTCACGTCGGCACTGGTGACACCGGGTCGCGATCAGACATGTCTTCCTCCTGTGTGATCGGCGTCGGAGGTATGCTCGACGATCGCCCGCACGACGGTCTCCCAGTCGGCTCGGTCGATCCCGTGACCGGCATCCTGGAGCGGCAGCAGCCGTGCGCCGGGGATCTCCCGGGCCAGCGCCTGACCATGCGCGAGCGGGAACATCGGGTCTGCGGTGCCGTGGATCACCAGGGTGGGCACCTCGATCGAGGACAGGGGCTGGCGTGGCCGCCCGTCGTCCGGGATGGCGTCGTGGTTGTGCGCCGCCGCGAAGTCGCGGGCGCGCTCGACGTCGCGACGGACAAGCTCGCGCACCGCCGCCTCGTCGAATGGGCGCTGGCCTCCCGCGAGCACGCGCGAGTAGCCGACCAGGTACTCGGTCACGGAGGCGGCGTCCGACCAGTCCGCCTCCGCGCTCGCCACGAACCGCATGAACTCCTCGCTGGGCGGCGGGAGCGCGCGGTGGCCAGACAGCGCAGCGGTGGTGCTGATCAGCACGAGTGAGTGGACGCGGTCGGGGAAGTCCAGCGCCAGTAGCTGCGCGAACGCCCCGCCCGCCGAGACGCCTACCACATGCGCGACCGCGATGCCGTAGGCGTCGAGCACGCCGGCGGCGTCGGCGACCAGGTCGGTGCCGGTGTATCCGGGGCGTCCCGGCTCATAGGTGACCGATCGGCCGGTGTCACGGTGATCGTAGCGGATCACGAACCGGCCCCGCTCGGCGAGCATCCGGCAGAAACCCTCCTCCCACCACAGCATCGACGCGCCGATGCCCATGATGAGAAGGATCGGCGGGTCGGCCGGGTCGCCGAAGGGCTCCGTGCACAGCTCGACGCCGTTGGCCTGGATCATCCGCTCGGCCACGCTGCCTCCTCTGCTGTGCTGGTGCTTGCCGATTCTTCCTCGGGCGCGGGGGCTGATTCCCTGCGAACAATGAACGCGACCGAGCTCACGATCACCGCGGCTCCGAACAGAATCGTGCCCGTGATCTTCTCGGAAAGAATCAGCCAGTCGAGAACGATCGCAACCACTGGGTTCACGTACGCGTAGGTCGCCACCCGTTGGATCGGGGCGTTCTGCAGCAACCAGGTATAGGACGCGAAGGCGAGGAGGGACCCGAGCACAACCAGATACGAGAATCCGAGAGCGGATTCAGCCGAAACCTGCGCGGGACGGAAGTCGACCATCTCACCCGTCACCAGGCTCACCAGGAAGATCACCGTCCCACCGTCATCTGCTGCACCGCGGTGGAGACAAACGGATCCTTGGGAAGTGGGACGCGTCGTGAGAAGAACGACCCCATCGCCCACGATGCCGCGGAGCAGCTCCTCGACCGCCACGCGAACCGCGGCGGCGAGCTGCTCAGGGAGAAAGGCCGGCCGGGCGATCACCTGGAGGCGCACGACCCGCAGGCTGCGGATAAACGACAGCCGGTGTTGCAAGGTCTGCGACCGGCCGGACGGCATCGGCAGGTCGGTGCGGAACCGCGGAAACGCAGGATCCTGTGGGGCGCGGAAACCGTGCCTCATGCTGCGATCTCGTGATACTCGTGGATGAGGCCGCCCAGCACATCGCGACGTCTGACCTCTTGCGGGTGGACGTCCGATGAACTCGGCTCCTGCGGCTCGGGAACGGCCAACGCGAGGCTGCGATGCGACCGCTGCTGGTTGTCGTGCCGGACGTCGGTACGCAGCAGCCGCAGCAGATGGCGCCGCCCGAGCACCAGTGTCCAATCCAGACACTCCGCCCGCACGGTCTGGACCCACCGCTCGGCGTCGGCGTTCGCCTTCGGCGCCCGGATCGGCGTGCGGAGGACCTGCCCACCCTCGCTCCCAAACACGTCGTCGAAGGAGCGGGTGAACTTGGCGTCACGGTCGCGGAGCAGGAACCTGATCGGCACGCCCCGATCATCCAGGTCCATCGCGGCGTTCCTTGCCCGCTGGGCGACCCAGGCCATGTCAGGGCGAGCCGTGACCCCGGCGAGGACGATCTGCCTGGTGCTGAGCCGGAGGAAGAACAGCACGCAGAGGGTCTTGCACCGGATCGTCTCCACCGTGAACAAGTCGCACGCCACAATCCCCTCGGCCTGGGCTCGTAGGAACTGTGTCCAGGTTGGCCCCGAACGTCGCGGCGCCGGGCCGAGGCCGCGTCGTCGCAACAGCGCCCTGATGGTCGTGGCACCCACCCGGATGCCGAGCTTGCGCAGCTCGCCGCAGATCCGCACGCAGCCCCACCAGGCATTCTCCCTCGCCATCCGCAGGATCACGTCAGCGACCTGCGGGTCGACCGGCGGCCGTCCGGGCGTGCGCGCCTTGCTGTAGGTCCACTTGCGTCGGACCAGTGTGCGGTGCCAGCGCAGCAGCGTCCGGGGCGTGACGAGAAACAACGATGCCCACCGCTGTCGGGGGAGCATCCGGCTGGCGGCAGCCAGCAGGACCCGGTCGCGTGCGGTGCATCTTGTGCGGCCGGTCTTGCGGCGCAGGACCCCAAGCTGATGGCGCAGGACCAGGATCTCCAGGTCCTTGCTGCCATCATCGGCGTCCGAGAGGACCAGCAGGCGGGTGAGAAGGCGGACGATCAGCCAGAGGACGAAGAGCATCGAGGGATGGTACGGAACGCCTGCTCACGATGCGAATCCGGGTTTCCGCGCCCCACACATCAACCGCTACCTCGGCGCCTTCGAGCACGGAACCATGCCCGAGGACCTCTGCGGCCCCCGCCTGACCGAGCTGCGCGCCGAGCAGGCGCAGCTCCGCACCCGCGAGCGCGAGCTGCGCGAGCTGTTGGCGACCACCAGCGCCCACGCGCCGGACCCGGCGATGTTGGCCGCGCTGCGACGGCGCATCCATGAGGGCCTCACCAATGGCAACCCGCAGATGCGCAAGGCGCTGCTGCAGACGTTGGTGGCCAAGATCGTCGTCGAGAGCCGCAACACGATCAGGCCGTTCTTCAAGGTCCCAGCGCTGACCAGCGCTGTTGGCCTCCAGTGGGCGGTTCGCGTGTTGGAAGGTGAAGTAGACCCAGCCTTCCAACACGCGAACCGCCCACTGACCGCCCAGGGACCAACACTCCGCCTCTGACCAGCATCAAGACGGCTGATCAACGGCGTTCCAACAACAGCGACGGGCATCGTGTCGGGGCCCATTGGCTCACCAGTGCCAGACGGGCCCTGGGTCAGGCGGGGCTTCCCTCCCGTGGGACCCGAGCTGGTGGTAGCGGTTCGCCGACGGTCAGGACCCGGTACAGCTCTGGTTCCAGAAGGGTACGGTAGGCCGCATCGGGCTCCACGCCCATGGCGTCAAGGACCTTGCTGAAGAAGCACCGCACGGCAGCGGCCAAGGCCACGTCCAGGATGTCGCTGTCCGACAGACCGTGTGCCCGGAGGACGGCGACGTTGTCGGCGGTCACCGAGCCCGCGTCCGCGACCATCTGGTCGGCGAAGTCCATCACCGCCACATCCGCGGGATCCAGCCCCGCGTGATGGTGGTCGGTGACGATGCCGTGCACGGCGGTGGCGTCGTAGAACCGGTCGCGCAGGACCTTGCCGTGCGCCAGCGCACAGTAACTGGATCCCAGCCGGCGTGCCGCCGCCAGCGTGGCGAGCTCATAGCGGCGCGGGTCCATGTTCGCCTTGATCGCCGCGTTGAGCTGCCTCCACCCCGCGTACACCACGGGGCGACGAGCGAACAGCCTGGTGAAGTTGGCAACGTAGCCCAAGGTCTTCTGGTCGGCGGCGAACAGCTCCGCGATCAGGCCGTCGGCTTCCCGTTCGGGTTGCATCTGGATGAACGCCACAGGGCTCCCCCGCTGGATGTCAGTAGCTGGATGTCAGTAGCTGAATGTGATGGCGCCGTCGTCACCGATCCACTGCCACATTGGAACGGTGCCGCCCAGTTCGGCGGTTGCGAGCAACTGATGCTTGTCGAGCTTCCTGGCGTCGAAGCAGACAGGGCAGACCAGGTAGCGTCCGCCTGCCTTGGCATACCGGTCGACCAGTTCGATCAGGGGCGGGCAGCCCTCGCACGCGACCGCGGTGGCGACCCCGTTCAACGCGAGACGCGCCGCCTCCTTGGTCAGGAACATCAGCGTCGGGCGGCCCTGCTCGGCCGCGCCGACGGCGACCAGGAACGCCACAGTGACCCGCTCGGGGTCCTCCAGCCCAGTGGTCAGGCTGGCAACAGCCCTTCCGGCCATAGCTGCCTCCTATCGTGGATTGGCCTCGACGCAGGCAGGCTATGGAGCGGCGCCGTGGCGAACATGCGGGGATCTACGGGGTTTCAGCCGGCTCGGAAACCCCGTAGGTCCCGCATGTTCGCCGTCGGTCGCCAGGGAGTATGTTGCCGCCCGGGGACGTCGATCTTGTTCCGGGGCCCTACTGCCGGTATGGACGAGAAACAACTCATTGGCCGCGAGCCTGAGCAGACGCAACTCGATGCGTGGGCGGCCGAGGCTCGGGCCAGTCGCGGGTCGCTGGTCCTGCTGGCCGGCGAGGCCGGGGTCGGCAAGACCGCACTGGCGCGGCTCGTGCTGGGCGGCTCTGGCCTGGGCGTCCTGGAAGGCGTCGCGGGCGAGCAGGGGCCGGCGCATACGGCCCGGTCATCGCGGCGCTCCGGTCCTACCTGCGGTCCGAGGGGGGCGGGCTGCCTATCCGGGGCCCGCTCGCGCAGCATCTGGCGTTGCTGCTTCCGGAGCTTGGTTTCACGCCAGCCCCGGGCGACAGGGTGACGTTGCTCGAGGCCATCCGCTCGGCCCTGGCAGGGATCGCCGCCCGCCGTCCTGCCGCGGTGTTCCTCGACGACCTGCACCAAGCCGACGACGCCACGCTCGAGCTTATCGCGGCGCTGGCCCGTTCGATCGAGCATGAGCCGTTGCTGATCCTTGGGGCCTACCGCAGCGATGAGATCCCCAGAGCGCATCCGATCCGGCGGATGCGCAGCGAGCTGCGCCGGGCACGCCACCTACGAGAGATCGCGGTGGAACCGCTCGACGCCGAGGCCGGCGCCGCCCTGCTCGAGCGGGTCCTGGGAGCGGTAGCGGCCCCCTCGCTGCGCCGGGCCGTGTTCGACCGGACCGATGGTGTCCCCTTCTTCATCGAGGAACTCGGATTGGCGCTGGCCGCCAGCCGACGGCTCCAACAGGGCCCATTGGGTCTGGAGCTGCTCGAAGGGAAAGATCTCCCGTTGCCCGAGAATGTGCGGGACGCCGTGCTGTTGCGGGCCGACCGGCTGTCCGACGAGGCGCGCGCCGCGGTCCTCGCGGCGAGCGTTGCCGGGCAGGCGTTCGATCCCGAGCTGGTGGTCACCATCGCGGGACTCGACGAGTGGCCGGACGAGTTGGTTCGTCGCGGCGTCGTGCGAGAGGTCGAGCCTGGGCGCATGGCGTTCCGGCACGCCCTCATCCAGGACGCCTTCTACGGAGAGGTGCCATGGACCCGGCGGGTGGGCCTGCACCGGGCCGTCGCCGAGCGGCTGCAGGCGGATGGAGCACCTCCCGCAGTGGTGGCAGAGCAGTGGGCACGGGGACGAGAGCCCGATCGGGCTCGTTGGTCGTTCCTGGCGGCCGCGGAAGCGTTCTGTGCCGTTCACGCCTACCGCGACGGGGCGCGCGCCACCAGCAGGGCGCTGGAGCTGTGGCCAGAGGGGCAGGACGAGCACGGCCGGCTGGATGTCCTGGAGCGTCTCGCCCGATGCGCGGAGCTGGCCGGTGACCTTGGGGAGGCGATCGGGACCTGGCGCGAGGTCGCGGAAGGACGCCACTGCAACGACGATCCGCGTGGCCTGGGCGCCGCGTACCGCCGCCTGGCCGCCGTGCTGGAGCTCCAGGGCAGGTGGGAGGAGGCGCTTGTTGCGCGGGAGCAGGCCGCTGCTGCCTTCGCCACCGCTGGCTGCCCGGCGGACGCGGCCGGGGAACGGCTCGCCGCGGCGGCGCACCTGCGCTCGGCAGCCAGCTTCGTAGCGGCGCTGCGGCTGTTGCAGACCGCCAGGGACGAGGCGCGCTCGGCGGAACGGGTCCGGTCCGGCCTGACGATGGCGCTGGACCGCAACCTCACCGGAGCCGCGGCAGAGGTCTACCAGCGGCTGGCGGACTCGCTGGAGCACGCTGGCGATTATCGCGGTGCCGAGGAGACCTACCAGGCGGCCCTCAGCTTCTGCGCCACCAACGCGCTCCAGCCCACGGCCCAGCTGTGCCTGGCCTGCCTGACGGTCGTCGTGAGGCAGGCCGGCGACTGGGACCGCGCGACCGCCCTGTGCCGGCAGGTCATCGCCTCGCCGGAGGCGACGGTGCACGCCCGGGCCGTCGCCACGGGGACGCTGGGCTCGATCCTGGGCGCCCGCGGCCAGACCCGACGGGCCAGACCATTGCTGTTGGAGTCGGCCTCCCTGGCCCGGCATATCGAGCTCGCTGCGATGGAGCTGCTGGCCGCGTGGGGTCTCGCCCTGGTGGAGCAGGTGGCGGGAACGCCCGGGTCTGCGGCTGAGCGCTGCCTGTCGATCCTCGAGCGGTGGCAGCAGACGGAGGAGCGACACTACGCGATCCCGCCGCTTCGCTGGGCGACGACCTTGCTCGCCGAATCAGGGGATGGCCGCGGCGCCCGCGCGTGCGCCGCGGCGCTGGCGCATATCGCGACCGACGCCGGGCAGGACAAGGCCATGTCAGCGCTCTCCCATTCGCTCGGTGAGCTGGCGCTGCTGGAAGGCAACCCCGAGCAGGCGGCGGTCCACTTCGGCCGAGCGCTCGAGCTGCTGCGCAGCGTCGGTGCCCCATTCGAGCGAGCGGAGTCACAGCGCCGGGCCGCGGGGGCACTGGTCATGGTCGGCAGGCGCCAAGAGGCCGTGGAGCATCTCGTGGCCGCCCACCGAACGGCCCGGCGACTGGGAGCGAGGCTCCTGGTCCAGCAGGCCATCGACGGCCTCGCACTCGGCGAGCGGCCGGAGCGGCGACTCGGCCGGCGTGCGGCAGCCCAGCACGCGCATCGCGGCCTGACCCGCCGGGAAGTTGAAGTCGTCCGCTTGGTCGCCGCCGGGCTCAGCAACCGGGAGATCGCCCGGGAGCTGTTCCTGAGCCCTCGTACCGTCGAGATGCACGTCCAGAGCATCCTGGCCAAGCTTGACTGCCGGTCGCGGGCCGATGCGTCCCGCCGGGCCAGCGAACTGGGCCTGCTGAACCCCACGCGATGGTGAGCGTCCACAAGAGCCGGCGCGCCACCGTTCCCGCTTCGCGACCATAGCCAGCGAGCCTACCGCGGGAGACGGGTCAGATCAGCCGTCTGAGCCCCTCGATGGTCAGGCCAGCATCGGCGAGGACATTCCGCAACAGCCTCCTGTTGGTGCAGGTCAGAAGGCTGTTGGCGAGCTGTTTGTAGCCCACACCCTCTCCTATTCGAACCCAGCGGAGCTGCGAGTTCGCGTGACCGGCCTGGCCAAGGCAGCGGGCTGGACGCGCTGAACCTCCGTCACAGGCACGCTCCGAACAGTGGCCACCTGGAGCCGGACGTGAAATCGCAGGTTCGCTTCGGGAGCCCGGAGCAAACCACACCCCAGAACGAATGGCCTCTGTGCCATACTGTGGTACACACAAGAACCTGTGGAGCTGAGGCCTATGGCAAAGCGCAACCTGACGCTACAGCTGGACGAGGACGTGATCCGCCGCGCCAAGGTCCTCGCCGCCAAACGCGGCACCTCCGTCAGTGGGCTGGTCGCGAGGGAGCTGGAGCACCTCGTCGCCCAGGACGCTCGCTACGAGGAGGCGTGGTACCGCGCAGCCGAGATCATGGCGGGATCGGTGCCCCGCGGGGGTAGGACGTGGCGGCGCGACGAGCTCCATGACCGCTGATCAACGCTCCGTGGCCGACGACCAGACGAGCTTCATCGACACCAATATCCTGGTCTACGCGCACGACCGCTCCGAGACCCGCAAGCAGCCCATCGCCCAGGCGCTGCTGGACGACCTGTGGCGGCAGCGGACTGGGACACTCAGCACCCAGGTGCTGCAGGAGTTCTACGTCGTCGCGACCCGGAAGTTCGAGCCGCCCATGCGCCGCCCCGCCGCTCGCGAGATCGTGGCGCTCTACAGCCAGTGGCCGACCGTGCAGGTCGACGTCGCGCTCATCCTGGCCGCCTCGAAACTCGAGGAGCGCCACACGCTCTCCGGACCTGCAGGCCGGCCGCCAGGTCGGCGGCGTCAAGATCAACAACCCGTTCGCGTGACAGCGCCTGTGGGCGCGGCGCGAGCAGTTGATATCCATCCCGACGAGTTCCTCGGCCCGAGAACGGTACAGCGGTCAATCCAAGCAACTCCGGCGCGCGGTCACGCTGCGTGAGGAACCGCACGATCCCATCGGGTTCGCGGAGCAACCGCTCCATCGCAGCGGCCCTGTCCCGCGCCTCCGACGCGCGATCACGCACCTTGCGCACCAGCAGCGCCTGACCGGGGCTGAGCGGCGGGCTGACGTAGACCCGCAGGTCCAACGCTTCAAGGGGGCTGTCGCCCTCGACGACGACCGCCTGCGAATCCTCCCCATCAAGCGGGTCATGTAGAGGTCGTCCGCGACAACGCCATCGGCGGGGAAGGGGAAGGTGAACATCGCCGCGCCAACCGCCCCGGCCCGATAGCGACGCAGCTCCCGGTCCGTCATGGGTGACGCCTCGCGTGGGTGGCGACGCGAAGCGTCACGGCGGCAGCGGGCGGCAAGGACCTCCTGGTCGATCCCATGGAGCAGATGCTCGACGAAGCTGGTCTTGCCCGCGCCCGGTGGACCGGCGACGTGGATGATCGCCCGCTGGATCATCGCCGACCCGCACCGCCGAGCAGGGTCGGGTCAGCACGCCGGAGACGGTCGAAGAACCCGCGCTTGCGGCCGTGGCGCTGCTTGAGGTCAGCCAAGCGTCGGCCGAACTCGTCCAGCTCACCGGCGCGGACCGCCACCTCGCGGAGGTCCAGCGCGAGGCGCACCGCCTCCTCGTAGGACCGGGCATCAACGAGCTGGTCGAGGTCCTGCCATGCCGCCGCGCCGCGCGAGCGTGGCAAGCCGCTTGTCTCTGGCCGCCGCGGCCGCAGCGCGGGCCTGCGCCGCCCGGTCTGCGGCCGCTCGCCGCCGCTCGGCCTCCAGCTCCTCCGCACGTGTCAGCAGCTCCGCAGCTGTCCGCCGCTGCCCAGCCACCACCGGCGGGTACGCGCGGTGGAACGCGCCGAGCAGCTCCGAGCCCAGAGCGAGGCTCGGGTGGTCCGCAGCCCGTAGCAACCATCGCTCCCGCTCCCCAGCAGGCAGGTGCTTGACCCACGCTCGGAACCGGCCCGCGTCCTCCGACTCCTCCTCATGGGTGGCTTCCGTCGCGGCGGCGAGCAAATCCTGGTCAATGCGCAGGAACTCGGCCGCCGCCGCCAGCGGCGTCGGCAAGCAGCCAAGACCACGTGGCAGCGGCGGCTCCAGCCCGCCCGACTCGACCTCGCCGGTCTGCACCGCCAGCAGCCAGGCCAGGTACGCCACGCGCAGGTCGCCAGCGACCAGCGCGGCGCGAAGCGGCGTCAGCGACCCCGTCAGATGCCCAGCCTCGAACCAGTCGTCCTCCGGCTCGTCCGTCTCGCTCACCAGATCGAGGATGGCATGCTCCCCGGTCGTGGTGAGCGTCGCGGACTCACCTGGGAAGTAGGGCTGCAACGCCGAGACGTCCACCGCGGTGATGGGGAGCCGGAACATCAACCGGCGCGTCCCCCAGTTGGCGAAGTACAGGTGCAGGTCGAAGTAGCTGGCCAGCAGCTTGGCGGGGTCAGCCTTCAGGTCACCCCAATGGTACTCGTTCCAGAACCGTGCCGGCGTGATCTCGGCCCGCGTGGAGATGCTGCGAAGCTCCGCCATCTCCCTCGCGGTCAGCGGGCGGTCAAGCGCGATGAACTCGTAGGACTGGTATTCGCTCACACGACCCCGACCTCCCGGCTGAGGATCCCGGCCACGAACCGGTCCCCGGCCGTCTCAGCGACCTCGTCGGCCACGAGCCGACGGACCCGTTCCCGAACCGCGTCGCCGCAGCCGATGCGCTCGGCTGCTTGCATCGCGTGCGAGTAGGCCGCCCAGACGTCGCCGGCGGTGACCTCATAGCCGTAGCCGTGGACGAGCCGGTGCAGCGCGAGCAGCCCGGCCTCCACCGCGAACGCGGGCGCGGTCTCGGCGCAGTCCCGCGCAGCCCGTGTCAGCGTCCGCGGGTCGCACGGGCTCCGCCCGGCCAGCTCGACCGCCGCGTTGTAGAGCTTGGCATCCTTGGCCGCCGCGAACCACTTGCCCTCCTGACCGGGCATGCTCGCCACCAGGTCGGCAAGCACCTCGGTGGGCTGCTTGTGCGGGTACTTGGCGGCGATGGCACGAAACGTCGCCAGGTAGGAGGCCCGCTGGTTCGCCGCGACCGCGTACCGCTCGTAGGCCTCCTCGGCAAGCCCCGACGACAACAGGATCTCCTCGCACGCCAGCGCGATCTCACGGCCGTCGCCGCCCTGCGTGCGGCATGCCTCGGCCAGACCGAGCGCCGCAGCCCGCCTGCCCACCGCCACCAGCTCCCGTACCCCCCACCGCTGATACGGCCAGAACCGCAACCGGTCGAGCCGCAGCAGCGCCACCAGCTCCTCGTACCGCTCGGCGCGGTACAGCGCACTCAGGCACGCCGAGGTGCCGTGAAAGAGCCCGCGCCGACCCGGAGCAGGACTCCACGCCATCCGCACCGTGCCAGCCAGGCGATCCGCCCACTGCGACGCCACCTCCTTGGACCCGCACAACTCACCCCAGCAGTCACCCAGAACCTCGATGTAGGGGACCTGATCGACCTCGTGGGCCCGCCACAGCCGCGCAAGCCACCGGTCACGGGCTTCGGCGTCGGCCGGCGCGGCGGCGATGACCCGGGCGAGCTCCTGGACAGCCCGGTTCACCGCACTGCCAATGGCACCCGAGGAGCTGTCCACGCGCTCAAGTGCCGGCGACACCCTCTCGAGGAACAACACCGCGCCGTCGCCAGCAAGCACCGGGTCCGTCCGCGCCACCTTCTTGATCTCGGCGGCCGCCTCCCTGACCCGCCGGACCGCCGGCTGCGACCGCCACCCGAACGCGCCCCGACGAAATCGCGACGCGAACACCCACCGATGCCGCTCAGCCCTCGCCATCCAACAACTCCAGCTCCCCATCGGGACACTCCGCCCACGATCCCTCAGGCGCACGCGACGCTACCGCGACACTACAAGGCTCGGCGCCTCACGGTGGCTACGTCCCCGTCGCTCAGTCCTGGTGCGAGCCGCGCGTGCCAGCGGTGTTGAGCACGGCGCCGCCGGGTCACTGCACGGCGTCCCACAGGTAGCTCTCGGGAGTAGGCACCCAAGGTTTTCATGCCCCTGGCGGGGCGCCCGCGGGTGGATGAAACTCGGCAGGCGCCCTCCCGCTGACGTCGTTGGTTCTTGGTGCGGTTGAGCCCGTACCCAAGCTTGACGCTGGAGCCCGTCCCGGTAGGGA
>WNFY01002494.1_pt1 | contig 35334 bp, 39 predicted proteins | sample 5400091 | NCBI WGS metagenome assembly WNFY01 (sample SAMN13153364, study PRJNA577476) | soil metagenome | isolation source: 60 cm soil or saprolite under grassland replicate 1 | place: USA:California | collected 2016-06-15 | reverse complement strand
GGCATCCCGGTCGCAGTGCAGGTGAACATTGAGGTGAATTTCAGGTTGTATTGAGCAATTCGGGAATAGCAAGAATTCGGCCAGTTCGGCTTGAGCGAAAGCTTGTGTCTCTTCTCGTTCCGCGAACCCAGAATCCACCACCAGCGAAAGCACCACCACTCCCTGGTGTTTCACCCTTCGCGCTTCGTCTGAGTACTCCGGTTCGGGATCGTAGATTGCTCGCGGCGCCGTGATGCTGGGGCTTGGTCGAAATGGCCCGCCTCCATAACCTCCATTACTTCCCGGACCGACTCCCGGACCCTTTCCGCTGCCGAGTCCAGGTCCAAAGCCGTCTCCTGCTGCTCCTCCTCCTCCCCCTGTTCCGTTCGAGGGCATCACGATATTGGACGAAATCAGGTCGCCGATGTGGTTCGACTGCGGCAACTTTATGTCGGGCGGACCGAGAACGTGAGCCTCAACCGGCAGCTTCGGCTCGGGATTGCGCACCACAATGGCCGGCGGGGTGAGTTGCTGGTCGCTGAACTTCGGTGGCGTGCCTTTGCTGACTTGAACCGCACTGTGATCGCCCGATCCGCCTCCGCCGTGTCCAGCAAGCGGATAGGTCAATTCGGAAGTCAGAGAAGTTGGCTTCAAAGCCGGGTTCCGGACAACAAATATCCCCGACGCAATCAGTGCGATGAGCGCCGCATGTGAGGCGAATGACACTACGAAGCTGCGATGGTCCGCCGGAAACAGTCCGGAGCGCTTACCGGTGAGCAGTGCGATCCCTGCGAGTGCTTGTGCCCGCTCGACGCCTTCTCTTTGCACTACCACGCCGGAGGTTGCCCCACCCTTTGCGCTTTTTAAAGGGTGGGTATTTCGGCTGCCTGCACCAGGGCAATTCGCAATCCAGCCTTCAACCAAACCATCCTTGAGCCGACTCCTGAACTCCGGATTCGGTAGCACGCACAACTCGGCTGCGAGCTTCAACAGCGGATCTGATGCCGCGCCAGCACAATCCTCGGACCGCAGCAGCATTTCCACTTGCCCGTCGAGTTCGTCTGCCATGTCTTGACGGTTCATATGCGCCTTTCCATCTTGTCGCGGAGATTTTCGAGCGCACGAAGTTGAAGTTGCTTGATCGCTCCCTCGGTGCGTCCGAGTTCCTGTGCCACTTCTCGAATGCTTCTCTGCTCAATGAAGCGGCGAACGATTACGGTTCGCTGGTCTGGCAGCAACGATTCGACTAGCTCCGCCAACATCGCTCTGCGCTCGATTTCATCTGTGCCACCCTGCTCCCAATCTTCCGCAAGCTGTTCGGGATCGCGGCCGAGTTTGTGCCAGTGCTTAGCCAGCACGTTGGCCGCGATTCCGTAGAGCCACGCAATGAAAGGCGCGCCTTGCCACTTGAAAGTTTCGAGCGACGCGAGTGCCTGATGAAAGACCTCCGCGGTTAGGTCCTGCGCTTCTTCGCGCCCAGATGCACGCCGCGCAACGAACGCATACACCCGGTCGAAATTTTGTTCGTACAACTCGGCAAAGTGCGAATGCTCCCGCTGCGCGGCTTCGATCAGCATCCGGTCGTCCGGTTCACGCTCAAGTGCCTTCATTGCGTTCTCGGAGTTTCTCGTTCTGATTGGTACATGCACAGGCGGTGGCAAAAAGTTACGCGGACAGACCTGCTTTGTTGTGAGATGCGGGAAAGGGGTTTCCCCTAACCGGCTAACCGCCGTGACCGTGGGATATCCTCACGCACAGGGTCCGCCGATTGGAGGTGAAGTAAAAATCGGGGAGGGGCATGACTTCAGTCGTGCCGATCTGATTCCCTACGGAAAGAGAATGCTGGCTTTAGCCGGGGGCGCAAGTCCGGTGGGTTCAGCGGCTTGAAGCCAGAGTGATCGTTACGAGTACCGGCGTCTCTTCCGTTTTCACGTGTGCTGTCTCCAGCTTCGCGCTGCGCGAGATTTCGCAGAGAAGGATAACTGCAAGAATCAGCAAACCCCAGGCGGCGTGGGCCATGATCAGGGAGTTTCCACCAATCATTCGTCTTGAGCGTAGATGAAAGCACTCCCTTGTCTTGCAGCGTTTGCAACAGCGTTCCTCCGGGCAGAAGGAAGGCGGCGATCATGGTAAGTCCAACCCCAACTCTGATGGTCGCGGCTGCGCTTAGGCGGGTCATGAGCCAGCTCAACGGAATGATCAGCACCGCCGCATCGTAAAACCGGTGATAAACAGGTAGCAGACTCAAGACCGCCAGTGCACTCAAGCACAGCAGGTCGTCTTTCATCTGCGTCCTAATGATCAGAAGCAAGCACCCAACGACAAGGGCCGTTCCCAGCACGAGCGCCGCAATGTCTGTTGCTTCGCGACCACGTAAGAACGGATAAAGTGCCACATGCAGGTTCACCAATCCGAACCGCAGAGGGTTTCGTTCAGTGAAGTCACCCAAAATTCCTGAACTGACCAGGGCACGATTGTCCAGCTCATAATTCGCAAGCCAGTGAACATGCGCCATATTGAGCCGCCCTATCGCAACGGATGCAATTGCCATGATCCCTGCGACCGATGCGATTGCCGGCTGCCATTTTCTGCGTGCGAGAAAGTACAAAAGAAAACATAGGCCGACCTGCGGCTTCGGGCCGACGGACAGCGCCAGTAACAGCCCACTCGCAATGTTTTTGCCCCTGCGATTGGCCCAGAAGGCCAAGATCCAGAGTTCTGTCGCAACCACCGCCAAGTTTGATACGGCGATGCCGGTGTGGAATGGTGCAAGCAAAAGCGAACCAGCAATAAACATATTTCGGCACCAGCCTTGCAGTCTCGCAATGGAGATGAGCGCGCAGACCGATACGAAGAAAAGCCCAACTGCAGAGGCTATCGAGATGAATTTGATGATCTGCCATGGAATGACGGTGAATGGGCCAAGTAAGACGAAGCACGTAAGTGGGTAGGCGGTCGGAATTCCATGATCTGTGAGAATGGAACCGTTGTTAAATTCCTGAGCAGCGGGCCGCGCTCTCAGCGCGCCGCTTGGCCAAAACGCAAACAGCGATTGCGGACTGTACGGATCAGCTCCGTGGACCCAAGCTGTCGCTTGGGTATATGGCGAGATCAGGTCGTTTAGATCGGAAGCCTAAATGCACGTACTGGACCGCGCAACGTGAAAATGCTGCCGGAGATAATAAAGATCGCTGCCAGCAACAAGAATTTCCCGATGCGGGGTTTGTAAAACTCAGAAATCGGCATGCGGTTTAGCGTGTCTTCTCCTCCACTCAAACTGAGGCGGCAAGCTTTCATCTCGGATTGGTCACGTTTTGTCCAAATGGTGGCCGCGACCTGCCAAATCATAGATTGACTGGTTCCCTCTCGGTTGTTTGTCTTGGTTCACGCGGGAGAGCTATGCGGATCCTATGAACTAAAGCGCTATTTCTCCTGGAATACTTCGGCGCGGCTGAGGGTGAGAACAACCGTCTGCGCCAAACGCTCCACCACGGCAAGATCGCCGTCATCGAAGGCAAAAGCCGTGCTGCAAAACACTTCAACAAGTCCCACGATATCTCGTTCGTAGCACACCGGTGCAGCAAGAATTGAGCGGATGCCGAGCCTCCGGCAAACCTCGGCATCTACACGAGAATCTGATTCCGAATCATCGCAGCGCAGTGGCCGGCCAGATTTGACACACTCTCCTGTAAATCCAGAGCTCATATTGACCGACGCGCCAACTTCAGGCGCAATGGATCCCGCGATGGCCCGGCAAGTCATGCCATCCTCACCCACCAACGCCACTGCGGCGCCGGTGCCTCGGGTAATCGAGCACGCGCGGCTCGCGATCAGCTTCAGCGCAGCATTCAGATCTCCGCCGAGGGATTGGAACTCATACTGCACGGTGGTCGAGGCTGAAGGCTTCTTGGGAACTTCCGGCTCTGTCTCCAAACTCAAGGCCACACCCGCAGAATGTCCATTACCACCATTCGAGCGGAAGGCCGACTCCCGCACCACCCATCGCGGCGCTTTCCAGCTTGGGGTGCCCGCGTTCAGCGTCAGCCAGTCTCGCAAGCGGCCGCGTGCCTCGTCGGGAAGTTCGGAGAAACGCACACCTGCCCGGCCCAGGGCGTCCGCCCAGGCCACGTAGCCGGTAGTTTCAAGATATGCCGTCGGCTCTCCCAGTGAAAGATGCAAGGGAAGAATGCTGTGTGCCTCGAGCGGGGCCGGCGACTGCATGGCCATGCCCTCTTCGCTCAAGTCAAGGATCATGCCTCCGGTGACACCGTCGAAGCTGGCGTAGGCAGGCGTGTTCACTTTCTGACGCAGCGCATGTCGCCTGTCGGGAGCGAGATCGTGGTTCACCGCGGACCTTCCGGACTGTTCTCCATTCGCCGATTTGCAGGCGGCTGGTACGGCTGGCTGGGAGAACGGCTAAGGTCATCATGGGTTGAAACCCGGAGAAAGAGAAGTGCACGACGCGGTTCCGGGAGAACCTTATGAGCGGACAAAACAGATGCTCAGGCGCCGGCCTCTCTCTCCAATACGGTGAGAAGATGATCTGCATGTACTGAAGCGGCACGGACGAGACTAGGGTTGATAGTGATGCCATTCTCTTCTTCGACGCGTAAATCTATAAGCCCTCCTCAATGGGGTTAGGATGTCGTCCGCCCCTCCATAGAACATCTTCAAATAATCAAGGAGTTCTGCCTTGGATCGCGGCTCAGCTCGAAGCCGATTCAACATTAAACCTAGGTTACTTATGTCCTCCTCGAGAAAATCATTCTTGAGCTCCGCACCATATAGGTCGCGAATGCCAGATTCTGGTCCGAACTCCCAATTACGATAGAGACGAAAACTCGCGAAGAACCTACCAAGATATGTGACTTCTGGGTACTGATCGGGATCTTGTCGTTGAGACAAAATTGATTTCTGCGGGTCCACCTCTTCGTGTCGAAGGGAACGCTGATGCCCCGCGACGTTTAGTACAGGATAGGATAGCCACCACCATGGTCGAAGTAGAAGTACGGCCTGTCGTAGCCTTCGTCAGGCTTCTCGTTTTCTATCCGCTCATCTACGATTCTTAGCTGGGCTCCTACTCGGGTAAACGAAAGTCGATAAAGAATCGTACGTTTCACACCTGGAGGGCTGGCGATTGCTTCGATAGTCGCAGTCTTGGTTTTTTCTTTGGATCTTCCCTTCCACAGCAGCTCCGAGACTCCCCCGCTATCACCCACCTCTGCCGCAAAGTCCTTTGGCGTGCTTCGAAGCAGTCCGATAATCTCGATAAGGTTAGATTTTCAGGAACCGTTTGGGCCAATTAACACATTCAGATCACCGAGAGTTATAGGCGGCGAATCCTCGCCGAAAGACAGAAGATTTCGAATCCGCAGACTTGTGATCGTGTTCTTGTTCATGCTTTAGGTGGGCTCCTTACTGGGTCTGTCATCCACGGCATTCTACAAGCTACCAGTTGATTTTGCGCAAAGGAGAGATAGCATCTGGACCGGTACGACTCCCTACCACCCCACCTTCACTCCCTTATTCTGCTCGTCTAGCCACTTCTTCAGCGCGGCAAAGTATTCCAGGATCGCGCCCGCGTCCGCCTGGCGTTGCCCGGTCAATGCTTCCATAGCTTCCGGCCAGGGTTTGCTCTGTCCCATTTCGAGCATCTTGTTCAGTTTGGCGCCAGCTTCTTTGGATCCAAAAAACGTACAACGGTTGAGCGGGCCCGTGAATCCCGACTCGCGGCACATGGCGCGATAGAACTGGAACTCGTAGATGTAAGCGAGGAAGTACCGAGTATAGGGGACGTTCCCAGCTACGTGGTACTTTGCGCCAGGATCGAAGTCTGCTTCGCTGCGCGCAACCGGCGGTACCACGCCCTGATATTTCAGCCGCAACTCCCACCAGGCTCTGTTGTAATCCTCGGGCTTGATCTCGCCAGAAAAGACTTTCCAACGCCACTGATCAATCAGCAAGCCAAACGGCAAGAATGCCACGCGATCCAACGCTTGTTTCAGCAGAATCGGAATGTCAGCTTCAGGCGGAGGCACTTTGTCGAGCAGGCCGATCTTCTCGAGATACTCCGGCGTAATAGCGAGCGCGATTGTGTCGCCAATCGCTTCGTGGAAGCCATCGTTGGCCCCGTTCTCGAATAGGAACGGCTGGTTCTTGTATGCGCGCTGATAAAAGTTGTGGCCGAGTTCGTGATGGATGGTGACAAAGTCTTCATCGCGAATCTGGATGCACATCTTGATGCGCACGTCGTCTTTGTTATCTATGTCCCACGCGCTGGCATGGCAGACCACGTCACGATCGGCTGGCTTCACGAACAGCGATCGCTCCCAAAAAGATTTTGGCAGCGGCTCGAATCCTAGCGACTTGTAGAAATTCTCGCCATACTTCACCATGCCTTGCGCGTCGAGATTCTTCGCCCGCAAGAGTTCGCTCAAGTCGTATCCGCGGCTGTCCTCCGGCAAGCCGAGCAGCGGAAAAACATTGCCCCAGGTCTGCGCCCAGGGATTCCCCAGCAAGTGCGCTGGAATCGGCCCGTCGGGCGGCACCAGCTGGGACCCATATTTCTGCGAGAGTCGCGCCCGGACGAACGTATACAGCGACAGATAAAGCGGCCGCACCTGCTCCCACAGCCGGTTCACTTCGGCGCTGAATTGATCGGGTGGCATATCAAATCCTGCGCGCCACAATGCACCGGTATCTTTGAATCCCAAATCCCGGGCGCCTTGGTTCGAAAGCCCGACGAATCGCGCATACCGTTTGCGCATGGGAGCGCCGACCGCATGCCATCCTGTCCAGAGTTCTTTTAGCTGGTCGGGATCGCGGCTCTCGCCCATGATCTTTTCGATGGCCGTGATGTCGAGACACTTTCCGGCGGCGTCGCAATACTTCCCCTTGCCATAATCGGACTCGAGCGATGCCGCAATTTCGGACATCTCCTTCCGCAACCCCGGATCGTGCGGCCCGGGCGCCGTGGGCAAAAGCTTCAATAAGAGAAATTTCCGCTCCAGATCGGCAGGCATCTTTAGTCCGTCGAACCGTTTGGCTTGCTCCACAAGTTCGGCCGTTACGGCGGTGTTTTCGTCGTTGACCGCGGCGGCGAGCGCCTCAGTGTCGTCGGTAATAAAGTTGGCGTGAGCCCAATTTGCCTGATTGACCTTGACGCTCAATTCGGCCAGCCGTGCCTCGGCCTTCTTCATGAATGCCTCGGCGTCACCAAGTGTCGGAGGAGGGGAGGCTTGCGCTTGGACGAACATGACGGTGACCAAACAAAACAGTGTAACCAAGAAGGCTGGCTTCATACGATCTCCGGGGAAAGATTATGCACAAAACGATCCAAGACCTTCAATCCGGTCCATGGATTGTTATGCGTCTGTTGTGGAAGGATTAATGCGTCTGTTGTGCAAGAGCGGCCATTTATGGCTGCGCTCAGTGCCCGGCCCTATTCCCGAGTTCGGAACTACCCCGCCTCATATAGGCCTTTCATTTCCTTCTGCACCTTCGCCGACAACTGCTCCAAATCCCTCAATGTCAGGCCCGCCGTCGCAATAGGGTGGCCAACTCTCATCTCGAGAGACCGCGGCTTAATGTGATAGGTGTTCATCGGAAGGAGATCATAAGTTCCCACTAGCGCGATTGGGACGACATCCACCTGCGCTTTAATCGCTAAGAAAAATGCGCCCGGCAAGAACGGTTGAATGCGTCCATCCGACGTGCGTCCGCCTTCCGGAAAAATCACCAGCGGCATTCCTCCCTTCAGCGTCTTGAACGCTGAGCGGATACTCGCCACCGAACGTGCCGGATGCTGCTGGTCCACGCACACCTGTCCTGACCGTTTCAAATGCCCGCCCACAATCGGGTACGACAGCAGCTCCTTTTTAAACACGATCCGGAACTGAAACGGCAGGTACGCATACAGCACCGGAATATCGAACGCCGAGCCGTGGTTCACAGCGTACACTTGCGGTTTCGTCGTATCAATTTTCTCGAGGCCAATGATGCGCATCGGAGAAAAAATTGTCTTCATGATTGTCTTCGACCAGGCGCGGGCAAACGCGTGTAGTTTGCTGCCGTTTTTGTCGAAGAAGCCGAAGGGAATGGAAGCCAGGCCAAAAACGACCGTGTAGCCCCATATCAGTGGATCGAAAAAGAAGTAAGAGCGCAGCCGGCTGAGGATTCCGTAGTTTCTGGTTTCGATGGGCGCTGTGGCTCGGCTTGGTTCTCGGGGTGTCTCGGTCACAGTGCTATTTTCCATCGGCACCAACCCCCAGAGTGCGCATTGCCTCCCCGACTACATAAATGGAACCTGTGATCACGACGACCGCGTCGGACTGTCCAGTTTGTGTGGGTCGCGCATTCCTGTCCGACAATGCCAACTTACGCGCTCTTTCGATAGCAGAAGCTACATCCGCAACCAGCACAATCTCCGCCTGTGCCCTCACCGAGGCGTTGCGGATCTCCTCGGGACTTGCCGACCGCGGATTGTCAGCCCGTGTCGCGATCACCCGCTCTGCCAACGGAAACAGGATTTCCGCAATCTCCCCGATCGCTTTGTCGCGCATGGCACCAAACACGAAAATGATGAGCCTGTCCTCGTAGCAGGTCGATAGTGTCGAACGGAGCGCCCATGCACCTGCGGGATTGTGCGCTACGTCCAGCACGAATTCCGGGGAACTTTGCGAAGGCGGAATTACCTGGAACCTTCCTAGCCAGCACGTTTCGCGAACGCCGCGCTCGATGGACTCCGGTGTGATGGCAAATCCTTGATTGCTAAGTTCCTCGGCAGTCGCAATCGCCAACGCAACATTTCGCAACTGGTGTCGGCCAACCAAAGGGGTCTCGACCTGAATCTGCTTTTCCATGACCTGCAAGGAATAGCGTGCCGTCATTACATTTGGGCCTGTCTTTGCGTTCTCCGCGTCCTTAGCGGTCAAATTCTTTTGCGAGCGCTGATAGTACCCCTCCGCCTTCGGCGAAACCGGCGGCATATATGGCACAGCACTTATCGCTCTTGCATCTTTGGCAAGAATGGCGTTCCCGATTATGTTGTTAGCTTGCGGACTCTGCGGCAATGTAACCACAACGCCATTCGGCCTGATAATCCCAACCTTCTCTCGCGCGATCTCGGCAACAGTATTGCCGAGAAACTTCTGATGATCCAGCGAAATATCGGTGATCACGCTTACCAGTGGCTCAACCACATTGGTAGCATCCAGCCGCCCACCCATCCCAACCTCCAACACAGCTAGTTCAACCTTGCCGGTCGCAAAATATTCGAACGCCATCGCCGTCAGCATCTCGAAAAAGCTCGGATGCCATGGCAGCTCGCCATCTTCGACCAACCGCTCGGCTGTGCGTTCTACAACATCGTGTAGTAGCGCAAACTTGTCGTTGGAAATCTGCTCACCGTTTATCTGAATGCGTTCATTGATCCGTATCAAATGCGGCGAGGTGTAGAGTCCGGTGCGCAATCCTGAAGCCCGCAAGATCGAAGCCAGCGTGGCTGCGGTTGAGCCTTTGCCGTTCGTACCAGCGATCAGGACTGCTGGAAAGCGCCGCTCGGGGTGTTCCAGGGCCGCGAGCAGGACGCGCATGTGCGCCAAGTCAAATTTCTGGGACGGTGTCTGCGCCAGTTCGTGTCCGAGCGCGTACATACGGGCGACGGCAGTTTCGTAGGAAGCAGGCATGGAAAAGACGTCCGTCGCACGTCGTGCGCGTCCGCTAGAACACTAGATTACCAGTTTAGGTGGCGAAACTTGGGCTTTGGCTAAGACGTGGAAAGTCGCTCAACGGACGACGGACGACGCACAACGATGCTTTAGCTGGCCGCCGACACCTGGTCCACGGCTGGTGTCATAAAGTCTAGTGCACGCGAAATGTAGGCCTTTATCTCCTTGCGATGCACCACCGCATCCAGCATCCCGTGCTCCAGCAGGAACTCGCTGCGCTGGAAGCCAGGCGGAAGTTTTTGGCGGATCGTCTGCTCGATCACGCGCGGCCCAGCAAACCCAATCAGGGCTCCCGGTTCTGCGATGTTGAGGTCACCAAGCATTGCAAACGATGCCGTGACGCCACCAGTTGTGGGATCGGTGAGAACAGAAATATAAGGGACGCGAGCTTCGTCCAGCCTGGCTAACGCAGCGGAGATTTTTGCCAGCTGCATCAGGCTTAGCACACCTTCCATCATGCGAGCGCCGCCTGACGCTGAAATAATAATGAGCGGCTGATTCTTCTCGAGAGCTTCCTCTATAGCGCGGGTAATGACCTCACCAACCACAGCGCCCATGCTGCCGCCAATGAATCCATACTCCATCGCGCTCACGATCACCGCTCGCCCATTCAGGTTGCCGCGAGCGTTGATCACAGCGTCGGTAAGGCCTGTCTCTTCCTGTGCCTTCTTCAGTCGCTCCGAGTAGGGCTTGAGGTCCACAAACTTAAGTGGGTCGGTGGACGTAAGATTGTCGCTAAAGGTCTCGTACTCGCCATCGTCAAACAGGTTCGCAAGCCGCGTACGCGCGTCAATGCGGAAGTGCTTGCCGCACTTCGGGCAAACATTCAGATTTTCTTCGAGGTCTTTCTTCCAGATGATCTGGCGGCAGCTTTCACACTTCACCCACAGGCCTTCGGTGCGCATCTTCTTCTCGCCCGAAGCGTCAAGATCGCCGGATTGTCGCTTGAACCAAGCCATGGAGTCATCGGGTGATCAGACGATCGGGCCATCGGGTGAAGTTAAATCGTCCGATCACCCGATGGTCAGATCACCCGATCAGTATTCAATCCCTCTCTGCGCCATCACGCCCTTCTCGTACGCGTGCTTCACCTGCCGCATTTCGGTGACCGTGTCAGCAAGCTCGACAATTGTCGGATGCGCGTTGCGTCCCGTCAAGATCACATGCACCATATCAGGCTTTTGCCTGAGCGTTTCAACAACTTTGCCGGGATCAAGCATGCCGTAGCTGATCGCATAATTGATCTCATCGAGAATCACCAGGTCCCACTCGCCGGACTGGATCGCGCGCGCACGCCAACTTTCACAAAGCCGCGTCCCATCTGCTTCATGATGAACTTGTCACCGAATAACTTTACCGCGTCCAGTTCGCCATAATGCCACGAGCCTTTGATGAACTGCAGCATCAGCACACGCATGCCGTTTCCGACCGCTCGCAATGCGGTGCCCATCGCGGCAGAGGTCTTGCCCTTGCCAGGGCCGGTGTTCACGATGATCAGACCACGCCGCACATCCGTCATAAGCAAAGGTCTGATTGTACTTTAGAGGCGGTGAATTCCGGCGGGTGCCCGTCTAAGCTCCGCTTGGGCGGGGGCTTGGATTCTCAGTGATCTAGAATCCATCTATTGAACCTGGACGACACAATTGTCGCCATAGCCACTCCTCCGGGACGCGGGGGAATCGGCGTGGTGCGTCTCGCCGGTCCAGAAGCGCGTCCGATCGCGCTGCCGATGCTACGCCTGAAGCATGATCTTAAGCCCGGGCGGGCGGTGTTTGGAGAGCTCATCGAACCATGGGAGTCGGACATTCTTGCCTTACCAGCAAGAGAGCCTGCAATGTTTGCTGGGTCTGCTGCGACTCAGCCGGACGGGCGGGGGTGCCCGTCCCCAGACAGTGCGAGGATCGATGAAGTTGTCGTCATCTACTTTGCCAAGCCGCATTCCTACACGACGGACGACATCGTCGAGATCTCCGCCCACGGGTCTCCCGTCATCCTCCGCCACGTTGTGGAACTCGCACTTGCCAGCGGGGCACGTCTTGCCGAGCCCGGCGAGTTCACCATGCGCGCATTTCTCAATGGACGTATTGATCTTACCCAGGCCGAAGCCGTCCGCGATTTGATCGAATCGCAGACGCTCTATCAGGCCAAGATTGCCGCCCAGCAACTGGAAGGTGCACTTTCCCGACGCTTGCAACCTATCAAGCAGAAACTCGTGGAGTTGATTGCCCTGCTCGAAGCCGGAATTGACTTTGCTGAGGATGACATTTCGGTGCTCCCGTCCGCGCAAATCTTGCAACACGTCTCCGCGGTTCGTGGGCCTCTGAGCAAACTCGCACAATCATTTGATTATGGAAAGATCGTGCACGAGGGCCTTACACTTGCAATCGTCGGCCGTCCCAACGTTGGCAAATCAAGCTTGTTCAATCACCTGGTTGAGCGCGAGCGCGCCATCGTTACTGCAACTCCCGGCACTACGCGAGATCTGGTCACCGAAACCGTTTCCATTGGTGGCATTCCAGTCAAGCTCGTGGATACTGCCGGAATCCGCCGCGCTCTTGACGAGGCCGAAAGCATTGGAATTCAGAAATCCATGGAGGCGCTGGCCGACGCGGACTTGGTGCTGGTCGTCCTCGATGCATCCCAGCCGATCAGCGATGAAGATCAAGAATTGCTCCGACAGGTTGCGCAGCGATCAGCACTCATGATTGAAAACAAATCAGATCTCACGCACACCTACGAAATGAAGGGCTCTGTAAGCCGGGAAGGGCATGAGTTCGCTGCCGCCGAACAGGCCGCGCCTGAAGCGGGCCAGTCCGAGCGGGCTTCAGCCGGCGAGGAGATAGAAAGCCTTCGCACCTCCGCCCTCACTGGCGAAGGCATTACGGAACTCCGTGCGGCAATTTTGCGTCACGTGATCGGCGACGCGGGTTCCACCGCCGAGTCTGGGTTCCTCACCAACGCCCGCCACCAAGCACTGGTACGCGATTCCCTCGCCGCCCTGGGCAATGCCGAAACCGCCGTCCACAATAAGATCCCTCATGAAATGCTTTTGCTCGATCTTTTCAATGCGCTTCGCCCGCTGGATGAAATCACCGGCGCAACTACCAACGACGACATTCTCAACCTGATCTTCAGCCGATTCTGCATCGGCAAGTAGAGGCTTAGTGCCGCACTTCCGACATCAGGCACATCAGGTTCCCCTCGGAGTCGCGAAAGGCCGACAGCCACAGGTCGTGATCGGGCATTCGCGCGACGAGGTGTGGCTGATCTTCAGTCTTCACGCTCGTTTGCACGAGCCGCGCGTAGGACGATTGAATATCGTCCACCTTGAAGTAAAGAATCGAGGAAGGATGGTCGAACTCCGGTTTCTCCGGCGGACTCAACATCAATCGAACTCCACCGCAATCGAAGAACGCAAGATGCCCTGCCTTGAATAGCAGTTTCAGTCCGAGGATGTCACGATAGAACTCGACCGCGCGATTGGTATCGTGCACGTTGATCGCAATCTGGCCGATCTGTTTGATTTCCGTGCCGTTCATGGCTGGAGTTGTCATGATTCGCCTCACTTTCAGAAACGTGCTTTGTAGAGACGTAGCTTGTTACGTCTCTAGTGATATAGTTAGCATAGCTAACTAATATATGCAAGCGAGGCCAAACGTCTTTAGTCAGCAGGCATTCGAGGCCGCCGACCGGATGCACTCTGCTGCCATCCACTTGCTGCGTGGGCTGCGCATCCGCGATCGCGAAAGCGGCATCGGCCCCGCACAGCTTTCCGCGCTCTCAGTACTTGTGTTCGCCGGTCCGAAATCGCTCGCGGAGTTAGCCCAATCCGAACAGGTGAAGCCGCCCACCATGAGCCGGATCGTCGCCGCTCTGGTGCGCGCCAAGTTAGCACACATGGCGACAAACAAGGATGATCGTCGCGCAGTTGTAATAAGGCCAACTCCAAAGGGAATCAGCCTTATGCAACAGGCGCGCGTGCGTCGAGTGGAATCGTTGGCCCGTGCAGTGGCGGCTTTGCATCAATCAGAAGTCGCAGTGCTACGACAAGCCGCCTACATGATGGAAGAGTTGAGCAGGAAAGTGTAAATCGTTCCGCGAATTACAAAAGAGCGGCATGGGCGTCGCCCGAAAACTTGGGAACTCGAAGAACCTACTTGGCCATGACCGACAGCGACGCGCGGAACATGGCGTCGAATGAGGCGTGCTTTTCCACTGTCCCCAGCGCTTTCTCTGCCGCGGCGCGTTGGTAGCCAAGATTCAGAAGCGCTGAAAGTACGTCTTCTTGGGTTGCGCTTAACGACGGAATTACACGCGTTTCCTCAGCCCCCGCGGGCGGCAGCTTGTCTCTGAGTTCCAGCACCATGCGCTCGGCGGTCTTGCGGCCTATCCCAGGAATCTTGGTCAGACGGGCCAGATCATTGCCGCGAATAGAGCTCACCATCTCGTCTGCCGGCATGCCGCTCAGAATGGTGATCGCGAGTTTCGGTCCGATCCCACTCACGGTTATCAGCTTCTCGAAGAGCTGCTTTTCTTCGGGCCGCAAGAAGCCATAGAGCGCGATCTGATCTTCCCGCACGTGCGTATGGATATGGAAAGCAACTTCGCTGCCTAGAGGAGGCAGTTCGGCAAACGCTGGCACGGAGATGGTCACATCATAGCCAACGCCCGCAGTCTCAACGATGACCAGGCTGGGATGCCGGGAGATCAGCTTGCCGCGCAGGTGAGCAATCATTTGCTAACTATTCTATCGTCGAGACGGGGATCCCGATCTCAGAGCGCTTTTACCTGGCGAACGCTCGCGTTAACGATAAAGATCCGGCTGTTGTTCGAGTCCGGATCGGCAGGAAACATGAAAAAACCGGTCTTCTTGGGGTTGTAGGCTTCGGTCGTTCCGCAGATCATCTCGCCATCGGCAAAGGTGATCTCAAGCTTCCGGCCATGGGTCCCATCTTTCAACTGGTGCGAGTCCTGCCGCTCAGCGTTACCACCGAAGTCCTTAACAAAGAAAATGGCCTTCAAGTCGCGGAGCTGCACGTCCTTTCCAGATCTTGACGCGCGTTTGGTTCGGGAAACAGGCGGAAACTGTCGCGAAGCGGAGAAAAATTAAAGACGAACCCCTTGAGTCTTTGGCCATCAACGCAAGCAATTACTACCTTACTTGCGCTGGTCATTGATGTGACGGGAGTGCTCATGCAAGTTAAAACAGCGAACTCTGCCTTCGGTTTGGAGTGATCCCAAAGTGCTCATACGCCAGCTGTGTCGCCACCCGCCCACGCGGGGTTCGATTTAGGAACCCGATCTGAATCAGAAAGGGCTCGTATATTTCTTCGATTGCGTCCGGCTCTTCTGCCAGCGCAGCCGCCAATGTGTTCACGCCAACGGGTCCGCCTTGATATTTCTCAATGATTGCCAGCAGCAGCTTCCGGTCCACTTCGTCGAAACCGTAGCGATCCACCTCCAACATCTGCAGCGCGGCCTGTGCTGTGGGCAGATCAATCTTCCCTGCGCCTCGCACCTGCGCGTAGTCCCGGACACGTCGTAACAGGCGATTGACGATTCTCGGAGTCCCCCGCGAGCGGCTTGCGATTTCCATAGCCCCTTCGCGATTGATCTCAACCCCAAGAATCTCCGCCGAACGTTCTACGATGATCCGCAAATCTTCATGACCATAAAACTCCAGCCGCAAGACGATACCGAAACGCGAGCGCAATGGCGCCGAAAGCAATCCGGCCCGCGTCGTAGCGCCGACAAACGTAAATGGCTTCACCTCCATCGTGTGGGTGCGTGCTGCCGGGCCCTGGCCGATCAGGATGTCGAGTTTGTAGTCCTCGAGAGCCGAATACAGAATTTCCTCAAGCGTCGGCTGCAAACGGTGGACTTCGTCAATGAATAAGACTTGCTTGTCGCGCAGGTTGGTAAGGACGGCCGTCAGATCGCCCTTAATCTGCAGCGTCGGCCCCGAGGTCTGCTGGAACGCGGCTCCAAGTTCATTCGCGATAATCGTCGCTAGCGTGGTCTTGCCCAGTCCCGGTGGTCCATAAAGCAGCACATGATCCAGTGCCTCACCGCGCGACCGTGCAGCCTCAATCGCCACTGCCAGGTTTTCTTTGACTTTGGACTGTCCGATGAACTCGCCCAGCCGCTGCGGCCGCAACTTCAGCTCAAAAGACGAATCGTCTTCAACCGGCGCCGCCGACACTAGCCGCTCGCGCTGATCTGGAAGTTTGGGGGTGTTTCTGACCGTGGCCACTGCCGGGATAGTAGCACGAACTTCTGTCAAAACAAGTGGGGAGACGGGCGTCCCGCCCCGTCCGGATAGACCTGTGAGTCACACGCTCAGGTGTTCCAAAGACTGTGTAGAGGCGGATGCACTCATCCGTTTGTTCCCTCAGGGAACTTTCCCATCGTCCTGTGCGTAACTCCACTTGGATGGGGTACCGCGTCCACCGGGGAATGACTTCTAGGCCGCAAAAAGGAGGACCGCGTATGAAAAGAACTCTTCTGCTGCTCGCACTGCTTCTGGCCGCATCGGCTCTTTGGGCCGCATCCGCGGAACGCTATCTGCATGTGCGGGTCAGTAATCCCACTACGCACGAGTTGGTTCGCGTCAACGTACCACTCTCTCTTGCCGAGAAAGTAATTCCGGCCATCAATCATGGCGAGCTGCACGATGGCAAAATTCGTATTGGGAACTTCACCGCTGATAATGTGAACGTGAAGGTGATCCTCGACGCTCTGAAGACCGCGCCGGAAGGCGAGTTTGTCACGGTGCAGGAACCCAGCAACGATGTCCGAGTTGCGAAGGAACACGGCCAACTGGTTGTCCACGTCATTGATAGAGGAAGCAAGGAAAATGTCGATGTGACCGTCCCTTGGGATGTCGCTCAGGCGCTCATTACCAACACTGGCGACAACGAGCTCGATATCGAAGCCGCGATCAGGGCACTCGCCGCTGCCGGAGACATAACTCTGGTGACGGTTACTAGCCATGACGAAAACGTTCGCATCTGGATTGACTCCAACAGCTCGGACAAATGAGTGGAGAGCCGTGACTGCATGGACAACCGTGGAAGAGCGGCGCTTCAGCGCCGCGTTAGATCGCAAAATCGACCGGGGCTTTAGCCCCTGAGTGTCAGCAGGAGCAACCAAATGATTCTTCTTGCCAAACTCGGAATCGGAGTTCTCGGTACCGCCCTCGTCGGCGGTGCCGCCCTGTCGAGCGAAGGATTCATCCACGTCCGGGTTCACGAGAAGCAGCCCGGCGGAAACAACATCACCTTGGTAGTTCCCGCCGCTCTGGTGCCAATCGCCCTGCGTTTCGCTCCTCGCGAGCACTTAGCCGAGGCGTCGAAAGACGTGCAGCAGTATCTACCTGTAATTGATGCTGCCATCCCTGCTCTTGAGAAGTGCCCCGACGGCGTTCTCGTCGAAGTCATTGATCCAGGAGAGCACGTCGTCATTGCCAAATCCGGCGGCTCAGTCGTCATAGACGTGAATGATGCCGGCGAGACCGTCCATGTTTCCGTCCCGTTGCGAGCGGCCCAGAGCTCGATCCACCAGATTGCAGATGCGAATGGCCCAAGACTTTGAAGTGCTGCTCAAGCATTTCGCCTCTGTACCATGAGTCGTTCGCGAGCATTCCAGAATCTAAGTAGCACTCGGATATGCCTGTCTCTTACAACATCAATGCAGAGGAAAAACTGATTCATACCAGGTGCGTTGGGAATGTCACGCTCGACGAAGTAATCGCCCATTTCCGCACCTTGGAGCACGACCCCGCTTGCCCGGATAGCTTGGACGTATTTCTGGATTTGAGCGAGATCACCTCTTTACCCTTCACCGGCCAGATCTCGGCGGTCGCTGTGGAAATTAGCCGTATTAAGAAGAAGGTACGGTTCAATATCTGCGCCGTAGTGGCCACCCGGGATGCGCTCTTCGGCATGCTGCGAATGTTCTCCGTGGTCGCCAGCCCCTACTTCACTGCAATCCGCGTTTTCCGCGTCGCCTCTGAGGCGGAAGAGTGGCTAGCGTCGCAGAAGTCCCTCGCGAAGTAAACTCGCTTCCGCGTTATCCCTGTCACAAAACCTGTATCGCATCCTCCTCCGCCTGAATCCAAATAATTAAATTCAGCACAAAGGAGGAACCATGCAACCAACGGCTGCGCCTATTGCATAGACATGCACTGGAAGGACGCGCGCGCCAGCGGAGAAACGGAACAGCGTCTATATGGTCTCGATGCCTGGCAGGAGTCACCGTATTACTCCGACCGCGAGCGTGCCGCCATTGCCTGGTGTGAAGCCGTGACTCGCATCGCCGAGACCCACGCCCCTGACGCGGTGTACGAAGAGGTCCGCCAACACTTCAACGAGAAAGAAATAGCCGATCTGACTTTGGCGATTGCCAGCATCAATGCCTGGAACCGCCTGGCCATCTCCACGCGGGCCGTACCGGGCAAATATCAGCCCGCTCAGGTGCATGAAGTGAAAAGAAGCGCCTAGTTAATGTCGAACTGCTCCTGATGCAGCGCCGGATCACTCTTTACGATGATCGTCTTCTTCGAGAGCTCTTCGAGTTCGTTCAGCCAGCGTCCATTGTTGGTCTTCAGCGCTTTGGCCACTTCCGGATGCACGCGCAGCATGACGTCAGAATGCTCCAAGTGCTTCGCGGCCTTGCGCATCTCGATGTAGATCTCGTTGCAAACGGTGTTCACGTTCTTCACGAACCCGGTGGCTTCGCAATACGGACAAGGTGAGCCAATGGTGCGCTCAAGTGATTGCTTGACCCGCTTGCGCGTGATCGCCACGAGACCGAAATCATTAAACTGCAGGACCTTGGATGGAGACCGATCGGCTCGTAAGGCTTCTTCCAGGGCCTGCATGACTTTTTGCCGATTGCGACGCTCATCCATATCAATGAAATCAATGACGATTATGCCTCCAAGATCGCGCAGCCGGATCTGGCGCACGATTTCTTTGATCGCGTCCACGTTGGTCTTGACAATGGTGTCTTCCAACCGAGCCGTCTTGCCCACATATTTGCCGGTGTTGACGTCAATCGCGACCAGCGCTTCGGTCTGATTGATGACGATGTAGCCCCCGCTTTTCAGCCAGACTTTGGACTTCAGTGCCTTATCTATTTCGTCTTTGAGGCCGAACTGTTCGAACAGCGGAGTCTCTTTGCTGTAGAGCTTGACGCGCCGCACTATTGCGGGCTGGAAACGGTTAGCAAAGCGCAGAATGCGCTCGTATTCCTGCTCGGTATCAACCCAGATGGCCGAGAAGTCGGACGTGACCTGATCACGCAGAATGCGCTCGACTACGTTCAGATCGTGATAAATCAGCGCCGGTGGCTTGCTGTTTTCTGCGCGCGTGCGAATTTCGTTCCACAGACCTTTGAGGAAACGAATGTCGGCGCGAAGTTCATCTTCTGCTGCTCCCTGCGCAGCAGTGCGGACGATGAATCCGCCGTGGCCGTTCTCACGCTCGCTCTGGATAATGCGCTTCAGCCGCAGGCGCTCTTCGTCGGAAGCGATCTTGCGCGAAACGCCAGTGTGATTCACAGTCGGCATATAGACCAGGAAGCGTCCCGGCAACGCGATATGGCTGGTGATGCGCGCGCCCTTTTTGCCGATCGGCTCCTTGGCGATCTGCACCAGAATTTCCTGCCCTTCCTTTAGAAGGTCAGTTATTAGAGGCAGGTTCTGCGGCTCAGTGCGTCGGAAACGGCGGCCCCCTCCGCCACCCCGGCGGAAACCGCGTCGGCCACGATCACGATCAGACGGTTGTCTCCGGGCGCGCTGAGTGTAAGCGGCGGTTGCGGCGGGAGCGCGAACTTCGGCGCGGGCATCCACGGTGCCGGTGCCGATGGCCTCGGCATCGAGTAGCGCTTCGGCTTCCGCCTGCGCTTCTTCGAGTTCGGCTTCATCCTCGGCAGCGTCGTCCACTTCCTCGGCGGCATGGGCGACTTCGAGGGTCTCTGCCGAGACGGGCTCGGCAGAAAATGGAACTACATTGGCTCCGCTTTCGGCGGAAGCCGCGATTTCTGTGGAAGGTCCGGCGCGTTCACCCGCGGCGTGGGTCTCCTCTTCGAACTCGTCGAAGGCCGCGTCTTCTTCCAGGTCTTCAACATAAGAGGCGATGTCGACCTCTTCCTCATCGATTTCTTCTTCTTCGACGGTGCCGGGAACTCCGGAGAGTGCGGAAGCTGGCGATTCGTTGGAGGCGCCGGGGATCCCCGTGATCGGTTGGTCTTCTTCTACTACCTCTTCGCCACCGAATACAGCGGCCACGTTCATCTCATGCAGCCGTTTCTGTTCTCGGTCCCACTCGTCGGATGCGACGGCGGGTTCATCAATCTGCGCGAGGTCCCCGATTTCCGCATGGTTATTCGTGTATTCCTCTTGATGAGAGATAGGTGCGCTAACCGGAACAGCCGAGGGCGGCTGTTCCCACATTCTCGAGGAGTATTCAGATGCAGCTTGAGTGTGAGCCGCGCCTTCCGCGGAGAGCTCCGTCTTGACAGCAAACAACGGCTCATCCTGCGGAAAAGCCTCAACCAGAGCTTCTTCCGGTTGTTGAACGGACAGAACCGGTTCTTCTGAACGAGAGGGCGATTGCGAAAGGCCGCGATATTTCGAGATAGACTCACCGGGCAATATGATCGGCTGGTAGCCCGGCGGCGGGCCATAACTTTCGCGTTCTGGCCGGGACTCGCTTTGCACCGGGCGGGAGACGCGTGCCTCACGCTCCCGATGTCCGCCGCGGCGACGGCGCCCGCGATATCCCCCGCGGTCGCGCTCTTCACGTACAGGCTGCTGTGTACTTAGAGCCTGGGTTGCGGCTGCAGGCTGCGCATCGATCTCCGAACGGGATTCGATCACCGCGGCCTGAGCTTGCGGAGCGAGCTGAAAGTCCTGCACGACGGGCGGGGCGGGAAGCTCATCCAGATCCTCGTCCTGGTTCTCTAGTTCCATGAAATCGGAGACGTACAGGAAGGCATCGCGCTCAAGGCCAATGTCCACGAACGCCGATTGCATTCCCGGGAGGACACGCGTCACCCGGCCTTTATAGATAGATCCTGCAAGCGTGTATTCGTTTTCACGCTCCAGATACACTTCTGCCAACAGATCGTCTTCCACCATGCCGACTTTGGTCTCGTGCGGCGTGGAAGACACGAACAATTCTTTTGTCATTGAAACTCCGATCCGAGGCCGTTCTGCGGCCGCGGATTCACCGGATCGAAGCGAGACGATTGCAGGAAGGATTGAGAATGCGATCTGCGCCCGAGGAAACGCAGCAAGCTACGTCTCTACGAAAGGAAATGCCTAACTCCAGAGAACTACGGAGCCGGACAGGCTTTAAGAGTTCGAAAGTCTTTTCCACGAATCGCAATCTGCCCGGGGTTGTGACCGCTCTCTCACTTCTGCGAGGGGGCCGTTCCCTGCCCGAGGCGTTTACTACTTCAATCCCGCCCGGCGCGTCTCTGCTGCCGGTGCTTGCCCTCTTCACGCGAGGGCGGTCGTAATTTTTATTCAACCCAGGGCGCGTAAGGCGGCCCAGGGCACAGCCTAAATACTTGCTTCAGTTCACGAAGCGGCGCATGCGGACGTTCATTACCATCCCTAGCGCTAGAAACATAAATAGAACTGATGATCCTCCGTAACTCATTAACGGCAAAGGTATTCCGGTGACAGGCATAAAGCCGACTACCATGCCGATGTTAACCAGGATGTGAAACGTAAGAACCGCCACCACACCCATGACGATGAACGTGCCAGCGCGGTCGGGCGCTGTTTGCGCGTTCTGAGTCAATCGCATCAGCACCATGAAGTATAGCAGCAGGACAGCCATGGCCCCTACAAAACCATGTTCCTCGGAAAAAGCCGCGAAAATGAAGTCAGTGTGTGGCTCGGGCAAGAAGCCTTGTCGGGTCTGAGACCCAGAGTTGCTGCCCCAGATACCACCGGAGCCTACAGCGATTTTGGATTGTTTTACGTGATAGCCGGCACCACGGGGATCGGCGTCAGGCGCCATAAAACTCGTCAGCCTTTGCTTCTGGTAGTCCTTCATGTGGTGCCAGGCGAGCGGCATTGCCAGTCCGGCCAGCAGGATAACCACTGCCGCTTGTTTCCAGCGCACGCCTCCGAGAAACAGGCCGACGAGTGCTATCGGCAGGTAAGTCAGGGCCGTACCGAGGTCAGGCTGTCCCATGACCATGATGAACGGAACCCCGACGATCGCTCCCGCCTTGATGAAATCCGACCAGGTGAGTTCGCGGTGCTGTAGATCGGAAAAATACTTGGCGACAGCGAGGATCAGGACAAGTTTGACCCATTCCGAGGGCTGAAAATGGTTCCCGCCGGGGAGTTTCACCCAGCGCCTTGCGCCCAAATACTTCTGTCCGAAGATGAGCACCGACATGAGCGATGCCAAAGCCACGATGTACATCCAGTGCACACGCTCAAGCAGGGCATGGTAGTTCAGCAGGCTGACGACGAACATGCCGATCAAACCGCCAGCAATCCAGTACATCTGTTTGACGTGGACGCCAGCAAATTTCGTGTGCAGGGTGGCGCTGCGAATCTCGATAACGCCGAGCGTGCAGATGATGAGCACGAACGCCACCAGCGTCCAATCGAAATCGCGTAATGAAATATTGCGGGACATGGGAAAAGCAGCCTTCAGCTATCAGCCGTCAGTTAACGCCTCTCTCCTAAACATTTTGGGGACAGCCGCCCTCGGCTGTCCTGCTCGGCTCGCCGAGCGAACTTAGTAAATTCAAGTCGAGCTGCGCTCGACGGACAGCCGAGGGCGGCTGTCCCCACATGATTAAGTCTGATGGTACTACTGCAATCCCGGTGCTGCGACTGCTAGCGGCAAAGCGCGTTTCGGCAGATCAAATACAAAGCGGCCGCCCTGCAATCTGCCGTTGTCCCCATGCTCGTCGGGCGCGGTCCACAAAGCTCCGATTTCGGTCTTGCCCTCATTTGCCGGCTTCTCGACTACCTTCGTGGGCTGTCGGCGTTGCTTATCTACGTAGGCCTTGATCACCTGCGTTGCGAGCCGGGCCGCCAACCTGCCATGTTCTCCACCTTGGAAAAGTGCGCACACCACAACGTCCGGATTCCGCCGCGGGGTGAAGCCCACAAACCAGCCGTTCTGTGCCAAGTCTTCGTTGTTCTGGTGCTTGGCACGAGTGGCGAGGGATACAACCTGCGCCGAGCCCGTCTTACCGGCGATATCAATTCCAGGAATATGCGCTGAGGGAGCTGTGCCTTCCGGCAATAGTACGCGGCTCATCGCATCAGTAATGAGGTTCCAGCCGTTCGCGTCCACCGGGACGCTCTTTATCTCCGTGTAGCGATTGACTTCCAGGTAGTTGGAAGGGAGCCTAGTGGGATCGGCGACATGAGGTACAACCATGCGCCCTTGCATGGATATCGCCGATATTGCGCGGATCAATTGAACGGGTGTGACTGCAACGGCGCCCTGGCCAATGCCCACTGAAATCGTCTCGCCAGCAAACCACTTCTGCCTGAAGTTGCGAAGCTTCCACGCCTCCGACGGCATTACGCCGGAAGCTTCCTGGGGAAGGTCGATCCCCGTCTTCTGTCCCAATCCAAATGTGGTCCCATATTTCGCGATGCGATCAATCCCGAGCTTATTTGCCAACGTGTAAAAGAAAACATCACAGGATTGATAAATAGCCTTGGTCAAGTCAACTTCGCCATGTCCGCTTTTGACCCAACAACCAAACCTGCGTCCGTAAAATTCAGCACCGCCGTTGCAATGGACGTTTAGAGTCTGAGCAATGCCCTCTTGCCATCCTGCGCTCGCCATGAGGATCTTGAACGTTGACCCAGGCGCAAGCTGGGCCTGAATGGCTTTGTTCAAAAGCGGCTTGTCAGGATCAGTGAGCAGTTTGTTCCAATCGCCTCGCTTGATACGAATAGCAAAATCGTTCGGATCGAAAGTGGGGCGACTAACCATGGCAAGAATCTCGCCGGTGTGCGGATCCATCGCTACCAGCGCGCCGTTCTTATCACCAATTGCCTCTTCCGCAGCGATCTGCAAATCGACGTCAATCGTAAGTTTTAGATCTTTGCCGGCCTCGGCGGGCTTCTCTTCCAGGGGCTTGCCAACTTCGCGGCCGTGGCTATCCACGACTGTGCGCCGCGAACCATTCTTCCCCATCAGGATGGAGTTGTATTGCAGCTCGACGCCAGACTTGCCGACCACGTCACCGGGAGTGTAGAGCTCAAAGCCCGGCTGATTCAGCATGTCCTCGCTGACTTCTCCGACGTAGCCGATCAGGTGGGCCATGAAGCCCTTGAGCGGATAAAGCCGCCGGTAGGCCATGATGGTATCGAGTTCGGGGAGTTCGGTGCGATGGGCCTCGATGAACGCTTCTTCGTCCGGAGTGATGTCTTCCTTCAAATAAATGGGCTGGTACTGCGGCAGAGACGAGAAGCGGCGTATCTTTTCGCGGACTTCTTTGGGATCGAGGTTCAGTCCCTGGGCGATTAAATCCGCATCCGCTTTTAGATCGCGGGAAGCGTCGCGTAACAACAGCGCGGTGAGCGAGCGATAATTTTCTACGATCGGACGGCCGTTGCGGTCCAGGATTTTTCCACGCGGGGCAAGAATCGGCACATTACGGACGCGGTTTTCCTCGGCGGCGGCGGAATAGTACTCGCTCTGCGAAACCTGGAGCTGCCAAAGTCCGTAAGCCAGGAGGAGAAAGATTGCGAGAATGACGTATTGCACCGCGGTCAAGCGTACAGGCGAGAGCTTTTCATCGCGGCCGAACATAGAGTCAGTCGTTGGTCCTTAGTCGTTGGTCGTTGGCCATTGTGGAGTGTGGGTTAACTGAATTGTAAAGCTTCTCAGGATTCAGAAATAGAGGATTGCGTAACGAAGGTCACGGCTTGGGCTCCCCCGGATTTGCCAAGGACCAATCGCCAGCTACCAACGACTGCCTTTCACGCCCGCTGCTTCAGCCTATCCATCAACGCGAACAGGAAAACCCCGAGCACTGCATTTGCCACCGCCGCTCCCAATTCGTGCGGCCAGCTCCAGTGGAGGTCCAGGCGGACCATGCCGCGCGCGATCAAAAAGTAGAGCACCTCATGAATCACGTAGAAACCAGTGGTGACCAGCAGACGCGTGCCCACGCTTTCGACGTCCAGTTTCACTCCCAACGATGAAGCACCGTAGCCGACAAAGGTTTTCGCGATTCCGTATACGCCGATGGGATGTGATCCCAGCGCGTCCTGCGCCAAGCCTATGGCGGCGCCGGTTAACAGCCCTGTGACCGGATTGCGGCGCGCCATGGCGAAAAAAATCGTCACTAGCAGGGGCAAATCGAAGTAGCTGGAAAAGAAGGGCAGCAGGTGCGGGATGAATGCCTGCAAGAAAACTGCAAATAGAGGCAGGAGGATAGCCACCGGAAGACTAAACCGGTAAACCTCAATTTGCTCGCGGGATGTGTAGGTGACGGCCACTTTATTGAGGAGTGTCCCCCGACGGCTCTGGTTCAGGAGTGGTTGGCTTAGTGTCGGGAGCGGGCTTCGAAGCTGGAGGTTGTTCGGTCTTGATTGCCGGCTTGGGCTGCGCCGGCGCGGATGTCACGGGCCTGGGGGCAGCGGTGGCGCCCTCGGGAACGGCTGGCTTCTTTGCTGACACTCCGGGCGCGCCGACGGCTGGCGCCACGCTGTTAGGCGCAGACGAGTTCGCCATTCCCGGCTTAGGTTGCAAGGGTGCACTTGTCGCTGGTTTCGCGGTCGCCGCGGTTTCACCAGGAGCGGCTTGTTTGTTTACAGGCACTGCAGCCGTACCAGTTCCGCCTGTCGGCGCGATGGTATTTGGCGCAGCTGAGTTCGGCACGCCCGAAGCTGGAGTGGTTGTCATCGGCTTGTCCGGAACTGACGGCAGCCGCTGCGCCAAAATGTCTGCCGCTCGTGTTGGCACCGCCGTAGAGGCCGACGCTTCGTGTTCTTCTTTCTTCGTGATCACGAGCACTTCTTCCAAGTGGGTCAGAATGGCCGCAGCTTTTACGGTGACTTGAATGAACTCAGGGCCTTTCGAAATCTTCGAGACGGTGCCGACGGGCAGGCCTTTGGGAAAAATCCTGTCACCGCCGCTAGTCAAGATTCGATCGCCCGGCTTGACCTCCTCGTCAGCCATGATCTTGTCGATGACTAGTTCTCCGGAAGCACGCCCCTTCAGCACTCCCTGCAACCGCGATTGCTCGAGAATGGTGCCCACGCCGCTTTGCTGGTCATTGATCAGGAGAACTTGAGAAGTGCTGCCATCAATCACGTTTAAAACTTTGCCCACCACGCCGTCGGCGGTGATGACCGGCATTTCGTTTCTGATTCCGTCGTCGGAGCCTTTGTCTATATAGACTAGGCGCGATTGCTCGCTGCCACTGGATCCGATCACTTGTGCGGCGGTGGTCTTGCCTATGAACTGTTCCTTGAATCCCAGCAGCGCCTGCAACCGATGCGCTTGGTCAGCATCTTGCTTTAGCCGTACCTGCTCCAGGCGAAGCTGCTCGAGTTGATCGCGTAAATCACGGTTCTCCTGGCGGACGCCGCGCAGGTAGAAATAGTTGTGCCAGACTCCAGATGCGCTGCCCTGGACACGCACGATCCCCTTTTCGAGGGGCGCGACGATGCTGACCGCCCACAGTCGGATCAGGCGGGACGTCTCATTTTCACTGGACCGCTTAATCTGGATGGCGAGGCCGAGAATCTGAAGAAAAATGGCTGCCGCGAGAAAGGTGACATTACGATAGCGGCCCATAAAAGTATCCATAATCAGCTGTCAGTTATCAGCCGTCAGCTATCAGTAAATTCGCATTTCTCTACCTAACGTTGGGTTGAAAGATGACCTGGTTTAGCCGACGACCGACAGCGACCAACGACGGCTCCGCTACTCAATCGAAATCTTTCTCAGCAGCTTGAAATCGCTCAGCATCTTGCCCGTGCCGAGAACCACGCTGCAGAGCGGATCGTCGGCGATGGAAACTGGAAGCCCGGTTTCTTCGCGAATGCGCTTATCCAGATTTTTGAGCAAGGCGCCGCCGCCAGTCAGAACGATTCCGCGATCACTGATGTCCGCAGAAAGCTCCGGTGGTGTACGCTCCAACGCGACTCGCACCGCATTCATAATGGTTGAAACACATTCACTCAGCGCTTCCCGAATCTCGCTGTCGTCAACAGTAATCGTCTTCGGCACTCCCTCTATCAGGTTGCGGCCTTTGATTTCCATGGTCAACGGCTTGTCGAGGGGATAGCCCGAGCCAATTTCCATTTTGATTTGCTCAGCTGTACGCTCGCCAACGAGGAGGTTATATTTGCGCTTGAGGTAATTCATGATGGCTTCGTCCATCTGATTACCCGCCATGCGGACTGAGCGCGAATAGACGATGCCGCTCAGAGAAATGACTGCGATATCGGTGGTCCCGCCACCGATATCTACGACCATATTGCCAGAAGGCTCGGTGATCGGCAGCCCCGCGCCAATGGCGGCCACCATCGCCTGTTCTACGAGATACACTTCGCTCGCTTTCGCGCGATAAGCCGAGTCCATGACCGCGCGCTTTTCCACTTGCGTGATCTCCGAAGGCACTCCGATTACGATCCGCGGATGCACCAGCATCTTGCGGTTGTGTGCCTTCTGGATGAAGTAGTTGAGCATCTTCTCAGTAACTTTGAAGTCGGCGATGACACCATCTTTCATAGGCTTGATGGCGACGATGTTCCCCGGCGTGCGGCCAAGCATTTCCTTCGCCTCTTTGCCGACGGCCTCGACTTCGTTGGTGTTCTTGTTGAGCGCGACGATGGAAGGCTCGTTGACCACGATGCCTTTGCCGCGCGCGTAAACAAGCGTGTTGGCCGTGCCCAGATCAATGGCCAAGTCACTGGAGAAAAGGCTGAAAAGCGAGCGCAGATTGTGCCCGCTCGATGAGCCGTTGCGAAATCCGTTAGATGACATACTCAGCTGGTCTCTCTTTGTGGTTTATATCTTCGAATCCCGGGACACAGTGTCCCACGACCGGCACATAGCCCGGTAAAAATTCGATTGTTCTGGGTCTTTGATCCTCATTGTAAGGATTTTTCCGACCCGATGCTAACAATAAAGTCACTAGGTTCCAACCGAATCCGGCAGGGACGAACCTACTGGATCACAATCTTCTGCTGCTGCGTATTCACGCCGCCTTTGGCATCCTGCGCCGTTACCGTGATGAGCGTTTCTCCGGTTCTCAGCGGCGGTGTGAAGTAATGAAAGCTGCCATCGGTGCCGACAACCGGCACTTCGTGGCCATTCACCATCACCCGGGCGCCGACTTCCGTTTTCCCGGTCAACTCGATTACATGTCCATGCTGAATAAAAGGATCGAGTGCCAGCGCAAGGGCCCCTGAGTCGTTGCCTTTCGCAATTACTGTGAACCGGTTCTTTTCACTTTCCGCTGACTCTTTATCAAGCCCGTCGAAAGAGCGCACCATCCAGTAATAAGGCCCTTCGGTCAAGCCGGAAACCAGAACGTTAGGCGAGTTTATTTTCTTGTCCACGATCAGAGATGAAAAATATGGATTGCGAGAAATCTGCAGCCGATAACCCTTGGCGTTGGCCATTGGACTCCAGGAAAATTCGACGGGCTTGGGCTCCTGCGAAATAAAGATCGGCATCATGTTGGCAGGAGAAATCGGAGTGGGCGGTCCGATCTCCTTTTCCTTTTCAAGATGGGCAGACTGTAGCCCGTAAGTAACTTTTTCCCAAGGCGCAAGCTGAGTGGTTTCGCCATTACGCTCGGTGGCGCCGCTTCCCTTGGTGACCAGCACTTCATCATGCTGGGACTTCGGGTCCTTGCTGACTCGCGCCGCGCTATCGGGGCCGAATGATGTGGTGGCGCCGTCCATTTTGACTTCAGAGGTGGAACCTTGGGTGTAGGTCCCGGTCGCGAGATCCACGGTGCCTGTATTGACGGTCACCGCGACATTTGTTTGCTGGCGCTCGTTTGCTGAGTTTTCTTCAATGACGATCAGCGAGTCCTGCTTAACGGTGTAGTTCGTGCCGTCGTTGAAGACGATTTTGGCCATGCCCTCGGAGCCGGTCTGGATGACGTCGCCTTTTTCGAGAGGCACGTTGTAGTCTGCGTGAACCCATGCATTGCTGCTGGCTTTCTTGATCCGTACTGTGCCATCAAGCGCGGTAATGTGCGCCTGCTGGAGAGTAGTTCCGGGCTTGGCCGAGGATGCGGGCGCGGCCACGCGCTCCAACAGGTTCGTAACGAGATTCGTGGCCGCCTTCACTGTGTTTTCAGTGAACTCAGGAAACGCAAGGCGCGTGCCCGCAATCACGGCAAGCAAGATTGCGAAGATGATCATGAAGACGCTACGGTAGGTGACCGTCTTCCACGCGATTTGGATCTCTGATTTGCGGCTTGATCGCACCCAATCCTCTGCAAAACGAGAGAATGCGGGACCGTTCCAGTCAACTGGCCGGAGTCCCGATTACGCAAAGATTATTACAGGGCAGTGCAGCGCCGACGGCGAGAAACGTCTAACTACGGGTTACTGAGGTCATCGCAAATCGAAGGCGCTGCAGCTGAAGTTTTCTCGAATATTCGGCCTTTCCCGCAAAAAACGCGGAATCGGAAAATACCCGGTCCGGAATGACGCAAACGCCGAAGGCCCACCTGGAGTCTTCAGCTGTGCCCACCGGAGCTTGATTTTAAAAGGCGAAGTCCGCAGCGTTATCGCATATCGGGAAAAGCGAGACTCACGCCGGAGGATCGAGTTCGTTAAGCCGTATCATGTTCAGAGTTCGGATGGCGTCTTCCACGCGTTGCTTCTCTGGATCGCGTGCAAGTGGCACTTGGCGCAATGCATGCCACCGCTCCCGAAGGGCATCCTGCGCAGTGTCGAGTCGATCTGCGATTTTTGCGGGATCGGTCTCCAGCACTGCCGCCACGTACAGCTCTTCCCACGACTTAATTTCATCTGTCTGCATAAGGACACTCCTGCTTTTGGAATATTGCATGCGCGAGATCATTGTTCTCGTGCTTTGCTATTCTTCTTGAGACGCTCCGAACACACAAGATTTGCGTAAAGAGTAGTAAAGAGTTGTGTAGATTTCGGCTAACCCAGATTCAGGCGAGAGACTTTCGGTCCCGTAGGCTGAGCAACAAGCAAGCGCTTTGGCAAAAAAATCGACGCGTAGTTGCCATACCTTCTTTCACCGATCCAATCCACAAAGCTTTTGCGCGATCCTTTATTAGTATTAGGAACGTCAATTACAGGAGGACCTAATACCGAAAACGAACACTCCCTCGAAGGAATGCGCGTGGCGATTCTTGCTATGGACGGCGTTGAAAATACGGAACTGACCGAACCGAGAAAAGCGCTGGAGCAAGCTGGTGCGAAGACCTCACTTGCGAGTGCAGCCTCGCGCCCAGGAATTCGTTGTGCAGCATTGAGTTGTGCAGCATTGACCGGAAGGGTAAACCCATCGCGGTCATCTGCCATGGGCCGTGGCTGTTGGTTTCGGCTGGCCTGGTGCGTGGACGAAGGCTCACCAGCTATCACACCATTCAGGACGATATCCACAACGCCGGCGGAAAGTGGCAGGATGCCGAGGTGGTGCGCGACTCGAATTGGGTCAGCAGCCGACAGCCGTCTGACATTCCTATGTTCAAATCGTGCGAAAAGCATCAACGATTTGCGGGTCACCTTAGTTGCGTTAAGAAGTGCCCCTTCGTAATTAGTGATCTCCCCTGGATTGCTACCCCATCCCCCTGATTGTTACCGCTGACCCGATCTCCTTAGGCTTGAACGGTTCGAGGAGCCAGGACTTGACGACTTCTTATCTACGAGCGCTCTCCTCCAGCGCCTGCGTGCTTTTACTTTTGGCTCCGTCCATTGGATCGGCAGAATCGCCGTCCGAAACACGCATTTCCCCGTCAGATCTGGTTAAAACCGTCATCTACAATGAGTTGCATCCTCCCATCAATTCGGACGTTCGTTGGAAGTATCGGCTGGACAAACAACTGGATGGTAAGCAAGAAATCCGTGAAGTTGTCGAAACCAAGTCGGGACCGCTGGACAGACTGCTGTCGGTCGCGGGAAACCCCCTCTCTGGTGCGCAGGCGAGCGACGAGTCTGAACGAATACTAAGGTTCTCTCATAGTCCTGAGGATCAGCGAAAAGCGGAACAAGCCCGGCGGAAGGATGCGGAACAGTGCAATGTCCTTCTGCGAATGATTCCGGACGCGTTTGTATTTGAATACTCGGGCGAGAGCGGGACCTTGACCAAAGTGACATTTAAACCCAATCCTCGTTTCAGACCTCCTTCACGCGAAGGTAAGGTTTTGCAGCAGATGGTCGGAGAAATGTGGGTGGATGCCAGGCAGAAGCGTCTGGCCAGTATCAACGGCCAGCTGATAAACGAAGTAAAATTTGGCGGTGGACTGCTTGGACATCTCGAAAAGGGCGGCCAGTTTACGGTGCAACGGACTGAACTCGCACCTGGAGTTTGGGAAGTCACCGAAATGACAGTGAATATGCGCGGGAGAGCGCTCCTGTTCAAGAGCATCTGTGTGCAACAGAACGAACATCACAGCAACTTCGAACGTGTGGCAGACGACTTGAGTTTGGCCGATGCAGCCAACCTTCTTCTCCGGCAAACTCTTGTCGCAGCAAAGCAGTAACTTTCCAGACGACTACTTTCGGCAAGCCGGCCCCAAACCTTAGTCCCGCCCACCATCATTTACAATTCGCTCCCATGCGGACACCTGACCTGCAGGCGCAGTTCTCATCTCCGCCAAAAGCGCGACGCGGGTGCTTTGGCTGTCTCGTCCAGGACAGTGTGGCAATCGGAGGTGGTCTTGCTGCTGGGAGCGGTTCTAATACTCGCTCTGACCGGCCTTTTCTATCCATGGGCTTTCTACCTGGGCGGCAAATTCCACGTCATTCCGTACTGCCAAGGCTGGGGAAAATTGCATGCGAAGAGCGGTGGCTACGTTCTGTTCGTGCGTTTTGAACCCACGCCACGCGGAAGCCGGATCATTTCACGATCGAACTTAACAGGTGTGGGCTATCTGTGCAGTCCGCGCGGCGAGCGGTTTTTTATGCTTCTGGGTGGCGGCATGAGGCTTCTCTCGACCGACGGCGAAGCGATTGGCCTCTACATGAACAACTGGTCCGGGCTCTACGCGCAATTTTCAAGCGATCATCGGCCCCGTATCCAGTTGCGCGGTCATTGGCAGAATCCCAATCTAGTAATGGATGACGATAGCAGCATTTTTCGGGCATTCCGTCCGGACGCTAGTGTGTACAGCGGCCACGACCCGAGCCATCCCTACAATGGCGAAATTGTTCCAATCACACTGGTGAACGGACCGTATTCTGATTTTAATGCGGCGCGTGCGGCGGTGAAGTGACCAGGAATAGGCCAGGTTCTTATTTAGATAGCCCCTTTATTTAGACGGCCCTTTGACATGCGTTACACATGAAAGTATGCTTTACACATGTCAAAGATGATCCAGCTCCGTAATGTGCCCGATGTTCTGCATCGCACCTTGAAAGCCCGCGCGGCAATGGCAGGCATGTCTCTCTCAGACTATTTGCTGATGGAAATCAGAGAAGTTGCTGACCGCCCAACCTTGGCCGAATTGGGGGAGCGGCTGCACAAGCGCCAGCCCGTGTTGGTTGACCTCGATACGGCTCGCTTGGTGCAGGAAGAGCGCGAGGCGCGGTGATCGTTCTGGACGCATCCGCTGCAATAGACTGGTTTCTTCAGACATCGGCGGGAAGAGAAATCGAGAATCGAATTTACTCGCGGCATGAATCCTTGCATGCTCCGCACCTGCTGGATCTGGAGGTCGGGCAGGTATTGCGGCGTGTGGTGCGAGAAGGAATGGTATCGGCACCCCGCGCTGAGCAGGCGATCCAGGATTTGCTGGATTTACGAATCACGCGCTATCCCCACCGAGACTTATTACCGCGCATTTGGCATCTCCGTAACAATTTGACCGCTTATGATGCCGCGTACGTCGTTCTTGCTGAAACACTCGCCGCCCCCCTGATTACGCGGGATGCCCGGCTGAAATCCGCGTCGGGCCATACGGCCAGAATCGAATTGTTTTGACGACGCGAATGGTTCCACAACCTCCGTCTTCTTCCTGAAGCGGCTATAATTTCGAGTCTTCGGAGGATGTTCCTTGCGGCATGTCATGGTTGCTCTCGTTCTGATGGGTACAACTCTCGCGCAAACCACTGCTGATACACGTGCTGCCAAACAGCAGGTTCTGTGGGAGAAGCTGAAAGGCTTAATCGCAGATGTAGACCGCGGTCTGGATGGCGTGATGGGAGTCGCGATACAAGATCTTGCCAGCGGTCAGAAGTACCTGCTGCGTGGCGATGACGTTTTCCCTCAGGCCAGCTCAATCAAAATCGCCGTCGTAGCGGAACTCTATCGACAAGCCCAACAAGGCAAGTTGAAGCTGACAGACGTATACACGGTTAAGGCCTCAGATCTGGTGGCAGATAGCCGAATCATGAACGGCCTGACGCCCGGCGTGACGCAGATTACTTTGCGCGATCTGACTACGATGGTGGTGGCTGTCAGCGACAACAGTGCGGCCAATGTCCTGATTGATCGCGTCGGGATGGAGAACGTCAACTCACTGCTCGATTCGCTCGGGCTGGCACACACGCGGCTACGCCGCAAGATGATGGATTTGAAAGCAGCCAGCGAGGGCCGCGAAAATATTTCTACGCCGGGCGAAATGATGGCGTTGCTGGAGAGTCTTTATCGCGGCAAGGTGCTCAACAAGCCCTTGACTGAGGATTTCTTTAAGCTCCTCTCCACAAAAAAGAATTCATGGATTCCCCGAGAGTTGCCGGAGGACTTGAAAGTAGCCGATAAGGACGGAGAACTCGAGGGCGTACGCAACGATTCCGGAATCGTCTTTCTTGAGAATCGCCCATATATTCTTTGCGTGATGACCACGTATTTGCGGCGAGAGCGCGATGGCGAACAGGCCATCAGCAAAATCTCGCTCGAGGCTTACCGCATGTTCGATCGGCTGGCGCGGGCGAGCGAATACGGCCGTGTCATTTCTCCGTCCAACAACAGCAAGTAGCTACTTGTCGTAGTGCAGGAGCGAGAACACGTCGTATTGTTTCAGTTTTTCGCGCGGATTCAGAAAGTCCAACTCCACCACGAACCCCAGTCCGGCAATGTCAGCACCCAGCGACTCAGCCAGTTTTGCGGTTGCTTCAGCCGTCCCGCCCGTGGCTAGCAGGTCATCAACGATAATGATGCGTTGGCCTTTTTGAATTGCGTCCACGTGGATTTCGAGCGTGTTCGTTCCATACTCGAGCGCGTAGTCGTATTTCTGAGTCGCGGCGGGTAGTTTTCCTGGCTTGCGGACGGGAACGAATCCGGCATTAAGCCGATAGGCAAGCGCCGGTCCAAAAATGAAGCCGCGCGCCTCCATTCCCAGCACCAGATCAATCTTCTTTCCCAGGTAGTGCTCGGAAAGCGCATCAATCAGCGTGGCAAAGCCGACTTTGTCTTTGAGCAGTGTGGTGATGTCGTAAAACAAAATTCCCTTTTTTGGGAAATCCGGCACCTCGCGGATCAGCTTCTTGAGGTGTTCGCAATTGCCATTCGTTCTTACTGATGCGCTCTCCGCCATTCACCACGCTCCTTCAATGCGAAATGTATTCAGGCCGACGACCGGCTTGGCCTCAGATTCCTCGACATCATCCACGCGCGCAGCCCTTGGCCCTTGCCTAAGTCGCGAACTAAGACCGAGCAATTGATCGCGTGTTCCCATGGCCAGCACTTCCACGCAGCCGTCGTGATTGTTACGCACCCAGCCAGCAATCCCCAGCATGTGCGCCTCGCGTTCCACAAACCAGCGGAAACCGACACCTTGAACGCGACCGCGGACGATAAAGCGGCGAGCCTCGGTCGGCTTATCAGAGATGCCCATTTGAATGTAGAAGTAAGAAGTCAGAATGCAGAAATACGAACAATAATTTCAATCTGAAATACCGCTGACTTCTGCATTCTGGACTTCTTACTTCTGCATTCGTCTCACGCTCTCGACAGGTACACGCCCTCCGCCGTATCCACCTTGATGGTTTCACCTTCGTTGATAAAGGGCGGCACTTGTACGACCAATCCGGTCTCGGTCTTGGCCGGTTTAGTCACGCTCGAAGCTGTGGCGCTCTTCAATCCCGGCTCGGTTTCAATGACTTTCAACTCGACGGTTTGCGGCAGCTCAATACCGACCGCCTTGCCATCAAAAAATTCCACTCGGATGGGCAGATTCGCGGTCAGGTAGTCCACTGCATCTCCGAGGATCTCTTTGGTCAGGTGGGTCTGCTCGTAGTTGGACGTGTCCATGAAGTAGTAGGCATCGCCGTCGGCGTACAGGAACTCCATCTGGACCTCGTCCACGTTAACTTTCTCGATGGGATCAGGCGAGCGGAACCGGTGCTCAAACATGGCTCCGGTGCGCAGGTTACGCAACTTTGCCTGGATAAATGCGCGCAAATTTCCCGGCGTGCGGTGCTCGACACTGAACACCGAATGCAAGTCATTAT
>WNFY01002287.1_pt1 | contig 35359 bp, 30 predicted proteins | sample 5400091 | NCBI WGS metagenome assembly WNFY01 (sample SAMN13153364, study PRJNA577476) | soil metagenome | isolation source: 60 cm soil or saprolite under grassland replicate 1 | place: USA:California | collected 2016-06-15 | reverse complement strand
CGCAGAAGATCCGGGGTAGCCGCCCGGCTCAGCCCCATAATTCCGGCGTCGGCGGATGGACGAGGCTCCGCTCGTAGCGCAGGCCGTGCGGGCGGTCCTGTGCGAGCAGCAAAGGGCCGTCGAGATCGACCACGCGGGCGCGCTGGGCGAGGAGGTGCGCCGGCGCCATGGCGAGCGAGGTCGAGATCATGCAGCCGACCATGAGGTCGAAGCCGAGGCGCGCGGCCTCGGCCGCAAGCCGCAGCGCCTCGGTGAGGCCGCCGGTCTTGTCGAGCTTGATATTGACGGCGTCGTACTTGCCCACGAGGGCGGCGAGGCTGGCGCAATCATGCACGCTTTCATCGGCGCAGATCGGAATGGCATGCGGGAATGCAGCCAGGCATTGATCCGCCCCGGCGGGCACCGGCTGCTCGATCAGCGTGACGCCGGCCTCGGCGCATGCGGCGAGATTCTCCGCAAGGTTTTCCGGGTTCCAGCCCTCGTTGGCGTCCACGATCAGCTCGCAGCCCGGCGTCGCCGCGCGGATCGCGCGAATGCGCTCGGGATCCCCCGCCCCGCCGAGCTTCACCTTCAGGAGCTCCCGCGAGGCGGCTTTCGCCGCGGCCGCCGCCATCGCGTCGGCACGGTCGAGCGAGATCGTATAGGCGGTGACCAGCGGCCGCGGAGCGGGCAAGCCGGCCAGCGCGTGGGCCGGCTTCCCGGCGCGCTTTGCCTCGAAATCCCAGAACGCGCAGTCGAGCGCGTTGCGGGCCGCGCCGGCGGGCATGCGCTGCTGGAGCCCGAGGCGGTCGAGCCCGCCGGCGAGCGGCTCTCGCATGGCTTCGACGGCGGCGGCCACGCCCTCGACGGTCTCCCCGTACCGCCCATAGGGCACGCATTCGCCGCGGCCGCGGCGCCGGCCGTCGGCAAGCTCCGCGACCACGACCTCGGCTGTTGTCTTTGCGCCGCGTGAGATCGCAAATTTGCCCGCAATCGGCCACTTTTCCAGATGAATGAAGAGCGAGACGGCCATGACCGAAAAACCGCGGAACCCTCGACAGGGCCGGCGAGGAATGGTCAATAGGCCCAAGGGGGGCGCGGCTCAAGCGAGCGCCGACGCCGTCACGGGGAAGCCTAAATGCTGCAGGTCCGGGAGCCCTTGCTCAGGAGCGCCGCGCACGGCGATTGGGTGGAATTCGCCGCGGCCGGCGCCTGGACGGCCGAGCACGCCCATGACCTCGAGCCGCTCGTCGAGCAGGCGGAGCGTGAGCCCCTGTCCGTCCGTGCGGTCGGCATCGACATGAGCCGGGTCGAGCGCATCGACACCTTCGGGGCATGGCTGCTGGAGCGGCTGATCCGCGCGTTCCGCGCGGCGGGGTGCCAGATCAAGATCGTCGGCTTGTCGGATCGCTACGACGGCCTGATCAAGGAGCTCCATCAAGTCAATCTGCAGCCGGCGCGCACCGTCCGGACCGAGAGCCGGCTGGCGGCGGCGCTAGCGATGGTCGGCCGGACCATGTTCGAGGTCTGGCGCGATCTCGTGGATTTCGCCCGCATGCTGGGCGAACTCATTACGGTGGGGCTACGGGTGGCGGCGCGGCCGCAGACGTTCCGGCTCACGTCCACGGTCCATCAGCTCGAGCGGGTCGGCTGGCGGGCCGTTCCCATCGTCCTGCTGATCACGTTCCTGATCGGGTCGATCCTGGCGCAGCAGGGTATCTTCCATTTCCGCAAATTCGGCGCCGATATCTACGTGATCGATATGGTCGGCGTTCTCGTATTGCGCGAGGTCGGCGTGATCATTGTCGCCGTCATGGTCGCCGGACGATCGGGCAGCGCCTATACGGCCGAGCTCGGCTCCATGAAGATGCGCGAGGAGATCGACGCGCTGCGCACGATGGGCTTCGATCCGACCGAAGTCCTGATCCTGCCGCGCATCGTTGCGCTGCTCATCGCCGTGCCGATCCTGACGTTCCTGGGCTCGATGTCGGCGATCTACGGCGGCGCGCTGGTCGCCTGGGGCTACGGCGGCATCAATCCGGACGTGTTTCTCTCCCGCCTCAAGGAGGCGATCTCGCTCGATACCTTCGAGGTCGGCATGATCAAGGCGCCGTTCATGGCGCTGGTGATCGGCATCGTCGCCTGCGTCGAGGGCTTCAAGGTCGAGGGCAGCGCGGAATCGCTCGGCCTGCACACCACCGCCTCGGTGGTGAAAGCGATCTTTCTCGTCATCGTGTTCGACGGCCTGTTCGCCATGTTCTTCGCGTCGATCGGGAAATGAGCTGATGTCGGCCGCTACGAACGGCGTTGCCATCCGGGTGCGCGACCTCGTCGTCGGCTTCGGCAGCGCCCGCATCCTCAACCAGCTTTCGCTCGACGTATTTCGCGGCGAGGTTCTCGGCTTCGTCGGCGGCTCGGGCCAGGGCAAGTCGGTGCTGATGCGCACCATCATCGGCTTGGTGCCGAAGCGCGAGGGAACGATCGAAGTATTCGGGGTCGATCTCGGGCGCGCGAGCGCCGAGGAACGCCAGGCGACCGAGCGGCGCTGGGGCATCCTGTTCCAGCAGGGCGCGTTGTTTTCCTCGCTCACCGTGCGTCAGAACGTGCAGTTCCCGATGCGGGAATATCTCGGCATCTCCGATCGCCTGCTGGAAGAGATCGCGGTCGCGAAGCTGGAGATGGTGGGGCTGAAGGCTGACGTGGTCGACAAATTTCCCTCCGAGCTGTCCGGCGGCATGATCAAGCGCGTCGCGCTCGCCCGCGCGCTCGCGCTCGACCCCGAGATCGTGTTCCTGGACGAGCCGACCTCGGGGCTGGACCCGATCGGGGCCGCGGATTTCGACAACCTGATCCGCACCCTACAGCAGACTTTGGGCCTGACGGTTTTCATGGTAACGCATGACCTGGACAGCCTGTACAGCATCTGCGACCGCATCGCCGCGCTCGCGGACGGCAAGGTCATCGCCGTAGGCCCGATGGCGACGATGCTGGCTTCGGAGCATCCCTGGCTGAAAGCCTATTTCCATGGGCAGCGCAGCCGGGTAGCGGCGGCCGCAGGGGCGGCGGCGGCAATGGGGACGGTGTAGGGGAAGGACGGGGTGGGATGGAAACCAGAGCCAATTACGTGCTGATCGGCGCGTTCACGCTCGCCGTCGTCGCTGCGGCGTTCGGGTTCGTGTACTGGTTCTCGAATCTCGGCGACCACGGGGTGCGCGAGACTTACCGGGTGGTGTTCGACGGCACCGTGTCGGGGCTTCGCACCGGGTCGTCCGTGCTGTTCAACGGCATTCGCGTCGGCGAGGTCACCGAGCTCAAGCTCAATCCCACCAACCCCCGGCAGGTGGTGGCGACGATGGCGGTCGAGCCCAAGACTCCGGTGCGGGCGGATACCACCATCAGCCTGGATTTCCAGGGGCTGACCGGGATCGCCTCGATCTCGCTCAAGGGCGGCACGCCCGGCGCCGCGACCTTGCCGATCGCCCAGGACGGCGGGCCGCCGCTGCTGCTCGCCGATGCGGGCGCGACCCAGGACATCACCCAGGCTGCGCGCGAGGTGCTGCGCAAGGTCGACAATTTCTTTGCCGAGAGCGAAGGCCCGCTGCGCAGCGCGATCCGCAATCTCGATACCTTCAGCTCCACCTTGGCCAAGAACTCGGAGCGGATCGATCACGTGATCGCCGGGGTCGAAGGCCTGTTCGGCGCCGACGGCAAGGGCGACATCAACGAGGCGGTCCACTCGCTCAAGGCGCTGGCCGACAATCTCGACAAGCGCACTGCGGACATCACCGCCGGGGTGACGCGTTTCACCGGATCGGGACTGCGCGAATGGGAAGCGCTCGCGGTCGACGGCCGGCGCACCCTTTCCGATCTCGATCGCGCCATCAAGAACTTGGACCGCAATCCGCAGCGGGTCATCTTCGGCGGCAGCGGCACGAGCGGCGCGGTGCCGGAGTACAACGGCAGGCGCTGACCGGCGGCTGCGGCAGAGGGGGATGGCGGTGAACGTACTTGGGCGGCGTTCCCGAGCCATGCGAGCGGCCGTATTGCTCGCGTTTGCAGCCGCGCTTTCGGCATGCGGCGGGCAGGCTCCGCCCACCTTCGATCTCAACTCGCCGCAGACGCTCGCCAAGGCACGCGGCTCGCCGCGCGGCCAGCTGGTCGTCGTCGAGCCCACCGCGCTCTCGGTGCTCAACACCGATCGCATCGTGGTGCGCACCCGGGGCGAGATCGCGTATCTCTCCCGCGCCCAATGGAGCGACCGACTGCCGCGGCTGGTGCAGAGCCGGATCGTCGAAGGGTTCGAGAACGGCAGCCGGCTGCGCGCGGTGGGAACCCCGGGCGACAAGCTCGCCGCGGATTATCAGCTCGTCACCGACGTGCGCGCCTTCCACGTGTCGGTCGCCTCCGAGCCGATGGCCGAAGTCGAGATCTCGGCCAAGATGGTGTCCGACCGGGGCGGCCGCGTGCTCGCCACCAAGGTGTTCCGCGCCAGCGTTCCCGCCGCCTCGACCGAGGGCCCGGACGCGGTGAACGCGCTCGACGAGGCGTTCCAGCGCGTCATCACCGATCTGGTGGCCTGGGCCTCCCACGTGGTGTAAGGCGGGCGCAGCGCGCGTCGGTCGGGATTGGCGGAAGAATGCGGGCCGCAACACAGCCGGCGATCTCGAGACGGTGAGGACGAGAACATCCGCGAGCCAGTGAGGGGGTGATGAGAAGGTCGGGGGTCTGCTTTGTCGCGTTGGCGGCGCTGTCGATTTCTGCAACCATAGCCTCGGCACAAACCACGTCCGGCGTCGACAGGCTCTACATCCTCAATTGCGGCGAAGGCGTCGCCGGCGACATTTCCCGCTGGTCGCCCGGCGTCGACGTCGGCAAATCCATGGATTTCGTCGACAATTGCTACCTGATTCATCACGCCCAGGGCTGGCTGCTCTGGGACACCGGCGTCACCGATGCCACCGCGGCGATGCCGCAGGGCCAGGCGCCGGCCGATCCGCGCATGACGCACTGGCGGCGGCCGAAGACGCTCGCCTCGCAGCTCGACGCGGTCGGGGTGAAGCCCGCGGAAATCAAATATCTCGCCGTCTCGCATACCCATCCGGACCACATCGGCAATGTGGAGCTGTTCCCGCAGGTCATGCTGCTGGTGCAGAAGGCCGAATACGAATGGCCGAGCCCGCTCGGCGTCGGCCGCTTCAAGCCGGAGCATCCGGTGACCAAGCTCGAAGGCGACCACGACGTATTCGGCGACGGCAGCGTGACGATCGTCGCGACCCCGGGACACACGCCCGGCCACCAGTCGCTGCTGGTGAAATTGCCGAAGACCGGGGCGCTGGTGCTCTCGGGCGATGCCGTGCACTTCAAGAGCAATTGGGAAAATCGCCGCGTCCCTTCGAACAACACCGACAAGGACCAGACGCTGGCCTCGATGCAGCGCATCGCCGATTTGTTGGCGAAGGAGAAAGCCCAGCTCTGGATCAATCACGACAGGGCGCAGCGCGACAGCCTGAAGCTGGCGCCCGAATTCTACGATTGAGGGGAGCGCTGGCTGCTCGAGTACATTGACAAAAAGGCGCGCCGAGGCGCGCCTTTTTGTTTCAGGGCGTGAGCCGCCGCCCCGCGACTCGAACCGTCCGGCGGCATGGGCCAGCATCTTGTAGCAAGGCCGGTTTTTCGCGGATGGTCGGCGTCGAAGGTCAAATCGACACCGGTATGCTATGCCGGAGCGATCATGGCTCGTCCAGCATCGCCGCTGGACGATCGCTGCTTCAGCTCAGCCGCACCAAGAAGACGGCCTCATGCTATATCGCGTCAGCGCAACGGCTCGAACGCCGTCTCGCGGATTCTGAGCACGACGAGAAACGTGATGGTCGCCGCCGCGATGAGGTAGTAGGCCGGCGCCAGGTTGCTGCCGGTCACGCCGATCAGCCAAGTCGCGATAAAGGGCGCGAAGCCGCCGAACACCGCGACCGCGATGTTGTAGCCGATCGACAAGGCGGTGTAGCGCACGCGGGTCGGCAAGATTTCGGAATAGGTCGCCGGGCATGCTCCGGAAAAGAACGATAGAAATACGATCATCAGCATCTGGGCCGTCAGTGCCAGCGCAGCGCTCCCCGAGGACGCCATCATAAAAAGCGGGTAGGCGAGGACGATATACCCACCGGAGGAAAGCAGCAGCAGCGGCTTGCGGCCGATCCGGTCGGACAATGCGCCCCAGATCGGGATCAAAATCACGAAGACCAGCAGGCAGCTTGTGCCGATCCACAGCGCCGAGGATTGCGGCAGCTTTGCAACCGACACGATGTAGCTGGTCATGTAGATGATCGGTATGTAGTAGGCCACGGTGTTGTGCAGCGTGAGGCCGAAGATCGTCAGGGTCTCCCGGCGATACTTGGTCACGGTCTCGATCAGCGGCGCCTTGGCGACTTCCCCGTGCTGCTCGATCTCGGTGAACTTGGGAGTGTCGGCGAGCCGCCAGCGCAGATAGGCCCCGAGGATGCCGACCAGAATGCCGAGCAGAAACGGAATCCGCCACCCCCAAGAAAGGAGGGCTTCGGGCGAAAGCATCGAGCTGATGAGCGCGGCGCTGAGCGAGCCCAGCAGGAAACCCGAGCCGACGCTAACCTGTTGCCAGGAGCCGATGAAACCGCGCTGTCCTTCCGGCGCGTATTCCACGATATAAGAGGTCGACCCGCCCCACTCGCCACCGGCGGACAGCCCCTGCAACAGCCTGGCGATCACCAGCAGGATGGGTGCCAGGACGCCGGCTTGGGCGTAGGTCGGCAGCAGCCCGATCGCAAGGGTCGAAAAAGCCATGAGGAAAATGACGGCGCTCAGGGCCAAGCGTCTGCCAAATCGATCGCCATAGATGCCAAACAGGATCGAGCCGATCGGCCGCATGACGAAGCCGACGCCGAAGACGGCAAAGGCCTTCAGCAACGATATGGTCTTGTCCTCGCCTGGGAAGAAAAGCTGCGAGATCGTCGTGGCAAAATAGCCGTAGACGCCGAAATCGAACCACTCGAGCACGTTGCCGATCGTGCCGGCGATGACCGCTTTTCGATTTTCGGCCATCGTCGGCGTGGTAAGCGTAGCGGTACTCATGACGCCCCCGGCTATCTTGGCGGCACAGCTGTGGTCGAAAGACTACGAGGGGCAGGCCCGGCTGTCCATTGAGAACCGGAGCGGCGAAGCATTTTTGTCTCGTCCTTGTCCACAGTGGGGGGCGCATGGATCTCATCATCCGCGACGTACGCCTAGCCGATCGAACGTTCGATGAACCCATGGACATCGGCATCCGGAATGGTCGCATCGTCGCGATCGAACGTCGGCTCGCCGCCGACGCCCAAATCTATGATGGCCACGGGTGCCTCGCCTGCGCCGGGCTGATCGAGAGCCATATCCATCTCGACAAGTCGCGCATCATCGATCGTTGCCCGCCGCAGGAGGGGCGGGAGGCCAACCCGGTGAGGCGTGTGGCGCCCCTGAAGAAGAGCATGACGCTCGAGGATGTGCGCATGCGCGCGGCGCGCACGCTCGAGCAATGCGTGCTCCACGGAACGACGCGCATGCGCACGCAGGTGGAGGTCGACCCGGGCATCGGCATGCGCGGCTTCGAGGCAGTGCAGTCGCTCATCGATGACTACCGCTGGGCGATCGACATCGAGATTTGCGTCTTTCCGCAGGAGGGGCTCACCAATTACCCCGGCACCGATGAGTTCCTGGTGGAGGCATTGAAACGCGGGGCGAAGGTGATCGGCGGCGCGCCGCGCTATGACACCGATCATGCCGGGCAGCTCAAACGCATCTTCGCGCTGGCGCGCGAGTTCGACGTCGACATCGACGTCCATCTCGACGTCGGAAACACGCCCGATGCGATGGACATCCATCTTGTTCGCGAGTTGACGGAGAGACACAAGCGCGGTGGTCGCGTCGTCGTCGGCCACATGGCGAAGCTCTCGACGATGCCGCGCGATCAGATGGCGGCGCTGGCGCGCTCTCTCGCCGATACCGGGATCGCAGTCACGGTTTTGCCCGCGACCGACCTCTTCCTGATGGGGCGCGATCAGGACCACAACGTTCGCCGAGGGGTTGCCAATGCCAATTTGCTCATCGAGCAGGGCGTCAACTGTTCGCTTTCCTCCAACAACATCCTCAATCCGGCGACGCCTTATGGCGACTGCTCGCTGATCCGCATGGCCAATCTTTACGCCAACGTGCTCCAGGTCGAAGGCGCGTCGCGGCTGCGCGAGTGCTTCGCCATGCTCACCGAAGGTTCGGCGCGGCTGCTCAACTTGAAGGATTACGGACTTTCGCTCGGCAATCCCGCCGACGTTGTCGTTCTCGACGCACGCTCACCGGAGCAGGCGATCGCCGAAATCTCGCAGCCCATGGCCGTCTTCAAGCGCGGCCGGCGCACCGTCATCCGGCATCCGCCGGAGCTGCTGCGGCCGGGCGGGCTGGCGTCCTGAAGCACGATCCCGGACCGTAGCCCGGATGCAGCGTAGCGAAATCCGGGATCGGCAGAGTCCTGCTGATCGAGGTCCCCGTTTTCGCGGGGCCGGCAGCCTTCGGCCGCCGCTACAAAAAAGGGCGCGTCGAGGCGCGCCCTTTTTGTCTCGGTGTGATCGGCCCTACTCGAAGCGGCCGGCGGCGTGGGCGAGCATGGTGTAGACCTTGCCGGTCTCCGAGGTCAGATAGGTCCGCGCCACCACCGCGCCGCGATCGTCGCGCGAGACGTCCTCGAGCAGCCGCTCGAACTCGCCGATGTAGCGGTCGACCGTCTGCTTGAACTCGCGGTCGCCGCGATAGCGCTTGCGGATCTCGTCGAACGTCTTCTGCCCCTGCATCGTATAGAGGCGCTTGGTGAAGACGTTGCGCTCGCCGCGCTTGTAGCGGTCCCAAAGCTCCGCGGCGGCGTCGTGATCGATCATCCGGGCGATGTCGACCGAGAGCGAATCCAGCGATTCGAGCGCATGGCGCGCCGGCCGGTCCTTTCCGCCGCCGTCCTCATCGCGCGAAGCGCGAGTCAACAGATCGCTCAGCCAGCCGTCGCGGCCATCGCGCCCGTTGCTGCGGCCCTCGGGCTGCGGCGGCGGTGCGGACGGGCCTTCCGGTCTGCGTGGCGCCGGAGCCGGCGGGGCTGCGCGCCCACCGCCTACGACTTCGAGGCGCGCGGCGGGGCGATGCTCGCTGCGCGCGCCGCCCGCGACGAGCTCCTCGCGCACGCCGCGGCGCACCGGCTCCGCGGCGTCGACCGCCTGCGAATGGCGGGCGACGATGCGGTTGAGCTCGGCCAGCGCGTCGATCTGCTCGACGATCACTCGGCGCATCTGCGCGGTGCTCTCCGCGGTCTCCTGCGGCAGCTCGAGCACGCCGCGCCGCATCTCGGCGCGGGTCTTCTCCAGCTCGCGCGCGATTTCGCCGGCCATGCCCTTCATGTCGCGCACGATCTCGGCAAAACGCTCGCTTGCCTGGCGGAACAGAGCCTGCGTCTCGCCGGTCGCCTGCTCGTAAAGGCCGCGCAACGCCTCGCCGGTGCGTTGCCGCTCCTCCTCCGATGTCGAACGCACCAACTCGTACTGGCCGGTGATCGCGCGAGAACCCTCCGCGGTCGACTCGGCGATCACCTGCGCGATTTCCCGGGCGCGCCCCTCCGCTGCCTCGAAGGAATCCTTCAGCAGGGTGGCGAAGCGCATCAGCCGCTGATCGAGCTCCTGGGCCTTGCCGTCGAGATGACCGACCAGCGTCTCCATGGAATTGCGCCGCTCCGCCAGCACCTCCCCGGTGCGGCGATTGCTGGTTTCGATGAGCTCGGCCGCGGATGCCAGCGCCCGGCCGTGCCCGTCGAACTGCTCGGCGACTTCCGTGATCTCGCGCAGCACGTTGCTGGTGATGCCGTGGAACGACTTGATGTTGTCCTCCATCTTGGAGCTCGTCGCCCCGCTGCGGTCGGCCAATTGGTTCATCGTGGTCACGAACTCCTTGACCCGACCCGACAGCGTATTCTCGACCGCGCCGAGATTGGCGGTGGCGCCGCTGAGCACCTCCTGGAGCAGGATATTGGCCTCGCGCAACCGCTCGAACAGCGCCGTGGTGTCGTTGCGCAGCATGTTGTGGGTGTCCATCACCTCCGAGACGGCGGCGGCGGTGGTCTGCTGCGACTGCTCGGTCGCGGTCTTGGCGCTGACCTGCAAACTTTCCAGCGAGCGGGTGACCGAGGTCGACGCGGTCGAGGCCGCATCGTTGATGATGCGGGCGATGTCCTGGCTGTTGTCCAGCATCGTCCTGGTGAACGACAGGCCCTTGGCCTCGATCGACTGCACCGCCTCCTTGGTGATGCGGTCGACGTCGGTCGCAAATTGCTGGCCGCGGCCGCCGAACGCGACCAGGAAATTGCCGCTCTTTTCGTCGAGGATCCGCGCCAGCTCCGCGGTGCGCTGGTTGATGCTGGCGTTGAGCTCCTCGGCCTTGCCCGCCATGCTCCGCACGACTTCGGCGCTGACCCCCAGCAGCGTGCGCTCGACCTCGCCGGCGTTCTGCTTGAGCACGTTGCCGGTCCCCGAGGAGACCGCAGCGAGCCGAGTCTCGACATCATCGACCTGCTGCTTGAGCGCCGCGGTCGAGCTTTGGGACACCGCGGTCAAGCGCTGCTCGACTTCGTCAGCCTGATCCTTGAGGACTTGTGCGCTCGAGCGCACGGTCTCGACCGTCGAGGACACCAATAGGGCGAGCGCCTGTTCGGCTTCCCCGGTGTTGGTCTTGATCGCGTGGCTGAGCTGCTCGAAGCGCGACGTCATGGTGTTGGAGACGGCCTGGCCGCGCACTTCGATCTGGCTCGCCACGGTCTCGACGCGGCCCACCAGCAGTTCCTCGAACCGGCCGATGCGGGCATCGAGATTGCCGGCGACCTCCATCGCGCGCATGCCGAGCGTCTTGTTGATCTCGTCGGTCTTGGCGGCAAGCGCCTCGGCAACCTTGGTGCCGCGGGCGTTGATGGTGGCCGCGATGTCGCCGATCCGCTGCTCCAGCGCGCCGACGACTTCCTTGCCGCCCTCCGCCAGCGTCTTGGCGATATCGAGCACGCGATTGCCGAGCGCCTGGTTGAGCGTCTGCGTGCGCGTATCGAGCGCCTCCTGAACGCGCACGATGCGCTGATCGAGTCCGGAGGTGAACTCGTTTGCCCGGGTGGTGACGCGGTCCTCGAACGTCTCGATGTGGGATCGCATCTGCTCGGTGAGCCCGGTCGAATGCTGGCCGAGGCGTCCCACCAGCTCGTCGCCGCGGTCGGCGAAATTCTCGACGTTCGAGCGCATCTTTTCGGTGAGCTCGGCGGAATTATAGCCGAGCCGCTCCACCAGCTCGCCGCCGTAGACCTTCACGGTGCGATCGAACTCCGTGAGGTGCTGCGTGATGAGCTCGCCCAGCGCGCCGCTGTCCTGCGAGATCTTCTGCGCGAGCTCCGAGCCGCCACGGGTGAACACGTCCTCGAACGACTGCAGGTGCGACGTGAGCAGCTCCTTGATGGCGTCGCCTTTGACGTTGATCGTCGAGGCCAGCGTGTCGGCCGTCTCGCGGAACGTTTCGGTGACGGTGGCGCTGCGCGCCACGATCGCTTCGGTCACCCGCGATCCGGTCTCGTCGAGCTTGGAAACCACGTCGCTGCCGCGCAAGGTGAGATCGAGAACGAGCGATTCTCCCGTCGCCTTGAGCGTGTTGTTCACGTCCTCCGCGCGGGTGGCGATGCTCTCGGCGATGCGGCCGCCGGTCTCGATCAGCGAGTCGGTGATTTCCTGGGCCTTCTCGGCGATGCCCGCGGTGAGCCCGGTCGTGCGATGCGTGAAGCCGTCCGCGACCTGGTCGAGCCGCGAGGACAACAGGTTCGACAGTTTGGTGGCGAGTTCGCCGAACTCGTCGCTGATGTGATCGGTCTTGACCTGGATGCTCGAGGTCAGGCGCTCGGTGGCGCTTTCGAGCGTGCGGGTCGCCTCGGTGCTGGTGTTGCTGAGCTGTTCGAGGAGGTCGCCGCCGCGCTCGCCGATGGCGTCGATCATGGAATCGCCGGCGCGCCCGAGCGCCAGCGTGATGTGCTCGCCCTTCTCGGCGAGCGAGCGCGTGATCCGCTGCGCCGCGTCGGTGACGCTGGCGGCGACCAGCTCGCTGACCGAGGCGATGTCCTGGGTGAGCCCGATGTGGACCCCGGAAATCGCGCTGCGCACCTGCTCGGCCTGCGTGACCATGGTGTCGCGCTGGTTGGCCAGATCCTCGATCAGGCCGCGAATGCGCAGCTCGTTGTCGTTGTAGGCGCGCTCGAGCGCGGCGACCTCATTGTGGACCAGCGCTTCGAGCTCCGCGGCGCGCGCGAGCGCCCGCTCCACGCCGTCGCCCATGGCGGCGACTTCCCGGCGGATGGCCTGGCCGACGCTGACGATCGACTCCTTGGCGATGGTCTCGGGCTCGGCGAACCGCACCGCCGCATCGGTCATGGAGCGGCCGATGAGGCGCAGCTCCTGGGCGCGGCTGACGAGATGCGCGAGCAGGAACAGGAACGCGACCGGCATGAACAGCACGGCCGCAAAACCGTAGAGCTGCAGGGCGATGCCGTTCTCGCCGACCAGCTGAATGGGCTCGGCCCCGAGCTGCGCCATGCCGAGCACGATGCCGGCCGCGATCCAGCCGAGCGCCAGCAGTGCGGCGATCACATAGGGTCGGCGCGACGGGCGGCGCTGCAGGGTCTGGAGCATCCGCCCGACGGACTGGCGGTCGTCGTTGGCGGCGGGGGGCTGCGGTTCCTCCGCGGCATCCGGCTCGGCTACCGGCGGCTCGCCGAAAAAGACTTCCTGGTCTCTCGCCGTATCGCGGCGCGAGCGCCGGCGGCCTTCGCGGATCCGGTCGGCCGGGTCGGTCCCGCCGAGCACCGGCGGCTGCTCGGGCGGAGCCGAAGGCTGGCCGTCGTTGAGACTGAGCGCATCTTGGATCGCCGACAGCGCCGCCTCGGTCGGATCCTGCATTTTCCTTGGAGCGTTTGCCATGATGTTCGTCCGCGTCCCCGTACTGTTCCCACCCATCACCGCGGCAAGCACGCCTGACGGCGGCTCCGCCTTCGGTGATCACTCCCACCCGTACACGAGCCGGTGTGTCCCCACGCCGGCGCGGCCGATCGGCCACCCTATCGGCCTCATGGATCGAATGAAACCGTCTCGGTAACGGCCCCTTAATCATTGTTGACAGGGAGGACCGACGGCTCCTCCGGTAGAGGTGCTATGGTATGGATAACGCTCCCAGCCCTCGGGGCCATATCGCACGATCTAGGCGGCGAAAGGGCGGCCGCCCGAATCTTCTTTTGGCTGTGGATTGGCGCGCGACTGCCGACCGGCGGTTAGATTTTGTTAACCAATGTCATGGTTGGCTTATGCGCAAGCAGGGTTCGCGGGCCATGCATTTACCTGGATTTCGCCGCCGGCGGGCCATGCTCGACATCTAGGCAGCCAGCAGTGGGGAGTGGGCAGGCATGGGACTCTCGGCATTGATCAACGATGGCACTTCGATCTCGCCGCCCGTTTCGGGCGAACGCCCGATCGACCTCGTGCACCTCGCCCGGATGACGCTCGGGGATCGGGCGCTCGAGCGCGAGGTGCTGCAATTGTTCGATCGCCAAGCCGGCATGCTGGTCGTGCGCATGCAGCAGGGGGCGCGCGCCGGCGTCTGCGCGGCGGCACATACGCTCAAGGGCTCGGCGCGCGGGATCGGCGCCTGGCGCGTCGCGCGTGCCGCCGAAGCGGTCGAGCTCGCCGCGGGAAGCGCGGCCCAGCTCGAGCTCGAAGCGGCGATCGCACGACTAGGCGCCGCCGCGGCGGAAACCCGCGCCCTGATCGCCGACTTGCTCCAGCCGAACTAGCCGGCCGGGCAGCCGGGCTTGCACTCGCGCGTTTGCTCCCTATAAAAGCCCCGACAGGATTGGCTTGCCGGCATGGGCGAGCCGATCCTGCAGCATTTCGCAAAACGTCATCCGCGATGACGGCCAAGCCCTAGACCGAAGCCCTGGATCGAAACCGCGATTATTCGAGCTCGGCGTTCTCTTTCAGCTGGACCCGGCCTGATCGCCCATTGCAACCATTCTCATGGTGAAAATCACCTACATCGATTCCGGCGGCACTTCCCGGACCGTCGAAGGCGAAGTCGGCTCGACCGTCATGGAGACGGCGATCAAGAACAGCGTGCCGGAGATCGAGGCCGAATGCGGCGGCGCCTGCGCGTGCTCGACCTGTCACGTCTACGTCGACGAAGGCTGGAAGCAGAAGACCGGCGAGCCCTCGCCGATGGAGGAGGACATGCTCGATTTCGCCTTCGACGTGAAGCCGAACTCGCGCCTGTCCTGCCAGATCAAGGTGAGCGAGGACCTCGAAGGCCTGGTAGTGAGGACGCCGGAGCGGCAAGCGTGATCAGCGTCCGGCGTTCTGGCCGGCCGCGCGCGCCGGCTCGCTTTCATCGTGGCCAACGGCGTTCGCCGCGCGGCGGATCCCCGCGTTCGGCCGATGCGGTGGCAAAGCATGGCTGAGGCGATCAAGACCGACGTGTTCATCATCGGCGCGGGCCCGATCGGCCTGTTCGCGGTGTTCGAGCTCGGCCTGCTCGACATGAAGGCGCATCTCGTCGACATCCTCGACAAGATCGGCGGGCAATGCGCCGAGCTTTATCCGGAAAAGCCGATCTACGACATTCCGGGCATCCCCTATGTCACCGGCCAGGGGCTGGTCGAAGCGCTGATGGCGCAGATCAAGCCGTTCGGTCCGGCGTTCCACCTCGGCGAGATGGTGGAGACGATCGAGCGCATCGGCGACCCGCTGTTCCGCATCCGCACCGACCGCGGCAATGTGTTCGAGGCGAAGGTCGTGGTCATCGCCGCGGGCGGCGGCTCGTTCCAGCCGAAGAAGCCGCCGATCCCGGGCATCGAGCCCTACGAAGGCCGCTCGGTGTTCTACGCGGTGCGGCGGATGGAGGAGTTTCGCGGAAAGGACCTTCTGATCGTGGGCGGCGGGGATTCCGCGCTCGACTGGACGCTCAACCTCGCGCCGATCGCCAAACGCCTCACCCTGTTGCACCGGCGCGACGCATTCCGCGCGGCGCCCGACAGCGTCAACAAGATGCACGCGCTCGTCGACGAGGGAAAGATCGACCTGTTGCTCGGCCAGGTCACGGCGCTCGAAGGCAGCGATGGCGCGCTCTCGGGCGCGGTGATCAAGCGCGCCGACGGCTCCAGCGTGACGCTGGCCTGCGAGCGGATGCTGCCGTTCTTCGGGCTGACCATGAAGCTCGGGCCGGTGGCGCAATGGGGCATCGAGCTGCGCGACGGCGAGCTCATCCCGGTCGACACCGAAAGCTTCGAGACCAACCAGCCCGGGATCTTCGCCGTCGGCGACATCAATTGGTACCCGGGGAAGATCAAGCTCATCCTGTGCGGCTTCCACGAGGCGGCGTTGATGGCGCAAAAGGCCTATCATTACGTGTTCCCGGACAAGAAGCTGGTGTTCCAGTACACGACCTCCTCGACCAGCCTGCAGAAGAAGCTCGGCGTGAGCTGATAGGGGGACGCGCCTTGTCGTCATGGCCGGGCTTGTCCCGACCACCCGGCCATCCACGTCTTTATTTGGAATGCCGTGCGGCCATGCGAGAAATCCGGTTGAAAGATGCCAGGGCGGCGTTCTCATCCGTGGTCGACGAGGCGGCGCACGGAAGACCTTCGATCATTACGCGACACGGTAAGCCGCAGGCAGTTGTTGTTGGCATCAACGAATGGGAGCGCCTCGCTCGCGTTCCTTCGTTTGGGCGGCTGCTGATGTCCGCGCCTCTGTCGCGAGGCGACTTGCCGAAAACGGAATCGCACACCAACGCGTCGCATCAAGCTTTGATGCAGGTAAAACTCCATCATTTCCCCACCAGCTCGAGCACGGCGTCGGCAAACATCCGCGGCTCCTCCTGCGGCAGATTGTGGCCGGCGCGCGGGATCAGCCGGCGCTGGTAGGATCCGGTGAAGAATTTCTCGTGCGCCGCGGATTGCTCGGGCGGCGTGACGCCGTCGGCCTCGCCATGCAGCACGATGGTCGGCACGCCGATCGCGGGCTTTTGCGCGAGCCGCTGCTCGATCGGCTCCAGCGCCGGATCGCCCGCCGCGTAGCCGTAGCGGTGGCGGTAGGATTGGATCGCCACGTCGACGAAATCCGGGTTGTCGAAGGATTTCGCCGTGCGCTCGAACGTCGCCTCGTCGAACCGCCAGTTCGGCGACCACAGCCGCCACAGCAGACGGGCGAGCGCGCGGCGGTTTTTTTCGAGCCCGGCGCGGCCGCGCTCTGTGCAAAAATAATACTGGTACCAGTATCGATGCTCCTGCTCCGGCGGCAGCGGCGCGGTCGATGCGGCGATGTCCTGGATGTTGTAGCCGCTCTCCGACACCAGGCATCGCGCGCGCTCCGGCCACAGCGCCGCGACGATGCAGGCCGCGCGGCCGCCCCAGTCGTAGCCGGCAAGCGCCGCATTCTCGAGCCCGAGTGCGTCCATGAACTCCTTGAGATCGTTGCCGAGCGCCGCCTGCTGGCCGGACCGCGGCGTCTCGGCTGAAAGGAATTTCGTCGGCCCGTAGCCGCGCAGATAGGGCACGAGCGTGCGGCAGCCCGCCGCGACGATGAGCGGCACGACGTCATCATAGGACCGCGGATCGTACGGGAAGCCGTGCAGCAAGACGACCGGAACGCCGTCCGCGTGCCCGCTCTCCTCGTATGCGATCTCCAGCGTGGGAGTGCGGAGGCGGCGGAGATTGGCCGAATTTGTCATTGCTGCCTCGTGGACACGAAAATGCATCAAAACGCATGGTCGTTTGCGCACACAATCACGCTCGGCTCGCACTTATTCCCAGGGACTGCGGCGCGCGCCGTGCACGATCCGGAGGATCAGCACCTCATCGTTGTAGACGATGTAGTGGACGACATAAGGGTAACGCAGGAGCGGCACGCGCCGTACGCCCGGCCGCTCTGCCACTTCCTGGGCGCCTTCGGGAAATTGGCCGATCCGCTCGGCGACGCGCCGGACGGCCAATTCTTCCGGCGTGGCGTGGTAGACGCCGTGCCGGCGCGCCTCGATTTCGAGCGCGATCTGCGCAAGCTCTTCCTGGTCTTCTTCCGGCCAGTTGGCGACGCGAGCGAGCGTGTTCTTTACATCCGCATTCATGGCTTTAATTTATCACGCGTGATTTGGCGCTGGTAGCCCGAATGGAGCGCTGAATCGCGGGGTGTAATCGCCGGCTGAAAGGCCGCCGGTCCTCGCGAAAGCGGGGACCTCGATCGGCACTATTCCCGGATTTCGCTTCGCTCCATCCGGGCTACGGATGGAGCCACGCGAGCCGCGTCTTGACCCCGCCACCGCTTCGGCCGAAACCTGAGCCCGGAGCCGCCCATGTTCGTGACCTTCTTCCAGGAGCTCAAGGCCGCCGGCGTGCCGGTGACCCTGCGCGAATATCTGACCCTGCTTGAGGCCATGGAGCAGGATCTCGCCTCGCGGCGGGTCGAGGATTTCTACTATCTGTCCCGCGCCGCGCTGGTGAAGGACGAGCGCAATCTCGACAAGTTCGACCGCGTGTTCGGCAAGGTGTTCCAGGGCATGGAATTCTTGGAGCAGGCGCTCGCGGCGGAGATTCCGGCGGAGTGGCTGAAAAAGCTGATGGAGAAGAACCTCAGCGAGGAGGAGAAGAAGCTGATCGAGGCGATGGGCGGCCTCGACAAGCTCTTGGAGACGCTGCGCCAGCGCCTCGCCGAGCAGAAGGGCCGCCACCAGGGCGGCTCGAAATGGATCGGCACGGCAGGGACGTCGCCCTACGGCGCCTACGGCTACAATCCCGAGGGCGTGCGCATCGGCCAGGAGGGCAACCGCAATTTCCGCGCCGTGAAGGTCTGGGACAAGCGCGAGTTCCGCGACCTCGACGACACTGTCGAGCTCGGCACCCGCAACATCAAGATCGCGCTCAGGCGCCTGCGCAAGTTCGCACGCACCGGCGCGCCGGACGAACTCGACCTCGAGGGCACCATCAAGGAGACCGCGCACCGCGGCTATCTCGATCTCAAACTCAGGCCCGAGCGGCACAACGCGGTCAAAGTGCTGATCTTCTTCGACATCGGCGGCTCGATGGACTGGCACGTCCAGGTCACCGAGGAGCTGTTCTCGGCGGCGCGCACCGAGTTCAAGCACATGGATTATTTCTATTTCCACAATTGCCTGTACGAGCGGGTGTGGAAGAAGAACCGCCGGCGCCACGACGACACCACGCCGACCTGGCAGCTGCTGCACACCTATCCGCACGATTACAAGGTGATCTTCGTCGGCGACGCCTCGATGTCGCCCTACGAGATCACGACGCCAGGCGGCTCGGTCGAGCATTTCAACGAGGAGGCCGGCGCGGTCTGGCTCGAGCGCATGACACGGACCTATCCGGCTTGCGTGTGGCTCAACCCGGTGCCGCAGGAGCAGTGGGGCTACACCTATTCGATCCGCATGGTGCGCCAGCTCGTCGGCGAGCGCATGTATCCGCTCACGCTCGAAGGCCTCGACCGCGCCATGCGGGAATTGGTGCGGTGATCACCGCGCGCCTTACCGAATTCTATTGTGAGACTGCGGCATCCGGATTCGCCGGCGCCGCGCCCGCCCAACGACCGGCCTTCCACCAGTAAAGAAAACCGCCGAAGGCGCCGCATGACGCAACCAACGGCACATCTCCAATCCATGCTCCATGGAAGGCGAGGTAAGGAACTATGCCGCCGCGTGCGGTAAACACAGGCGTTGCCAGCACGCCGGTCAGCGCCCCAGAAACGATATAGTAGAAAATATTCCGAATGCGGAATTTCTCCGCAGTCAGGAATACAGCCACGATAGGGATCACCGCGGTAATCCAGGTAAACGCCGCGAAAAGCAGCCAATAAAAAAATAGAACGAGCAAATTCATAATGACCCATAACAGAAATCTGCCAGGCGAAAAACTTGCGAGCATGAAGTCGTCGACGACGCCCTTGCTGGACCAGGCAATCAGCAATAGCAGGCTTGCCCCCGCAACGGCCCAGAGATGGCCGAACAGAAGTCGTTCGTCACGATGGATCGTCATCTGCAGCCTCCGGCTTGCGGCGGCCGATGAGGTCGCCGGCGAGGTCGGCGAGCAAAGGGCGCGGCAGCGCCGAAAACGGCAAGGGCCGCGCGACCTCGATCGCGGCGAGCCCGAGCCGCGCGGTGAGCAGGCCGTTGAGCACGCCTTCGCCGAGCCGCGCCGAGAGTTTGGCCGCAATGCCGTGGCCGAGCACCTGTTGGATGAGGCTGTCGCCGGCCGCCATGCCGCCGGTGAGCGCGAGATGCGCCACGACGTGCCGGAACAGGCGGATCAGGCCGAGCAGGCCGGGGCGTCCGCCGTAGAGATCCGCGAGGCGCCGGACCAGCAGGATGGCGTTGACGAGCACGAACAGCATGTCGACCAGCGCGCGCGGGCTGATCGCGGTCACGACCGACACGCGCTTGGCGGCCGCGGCGACGCTGCGCCGCGCCTCCTCGTCGAGCGGCCCCATCAGCTCGCGCTCGGCGAGCCTTATGAGGTCAGCGCCGTCGATGATCTCCTCGATGTGGGTTGCCAGGACCGCGCGGCTGCGCGCGAGCCGGGGCTCGCTGCGCTCGAACGCGATCAGATCGCGCACGATCGCCTCGGCCTCCCGGCGATCGTCGGTCTCCAGCGCGGCTTGGGCCCGGACCTGCAGCTTCTCGATGTTCTTGAGCCGCTTGAGCCCGATCGCTTCGCGGGCGACGATCGCCGCGAGCGCTGCGAGCGCCAGTGCGGCGCAGGCGGCGCCCAAGACGCCGAGCCATTCCGCGCGCGCGGAAAGGCTCTCGACGAGCCTTGTGCCCAGCAGCCCGAGCCCGAGCACGACGAGCCCGCCCAGCGCCGACCAGAACAGCGTGCCGAACGGAAAGCGGCGCCGGCTCGGGGCAGTGGGCACCGCCGCGGCCGCGGCCGGTACGGCAGGCTCCGGCGCGGGCGTGACGACGATGCTGCCGCCGGCGGGGACCTGCGTGCGGCCTTCGGCTTGCGCGGGGGCGAGCACGACATCGGGGTCGTCTAGGCGGAACGCAGCGGGCTTGCGGGCGCGGGTCATGGGAAACGATCTCCGAGCAGGAATTGGAGCGCCCGGTCAAGCCGGATGTGCGGCAGCGTGACGCTGCCGGTCTGGCTCGCTTCGAGCGGCGGCGGACGGAAGCGCAGAAACCGGTAATCGGCTTGCTCGACCGGTCCCGCGCTCAGGCCCCGGAAGGGCTCGGCACCGGCGAGGAGCGCGCCGGAATCCTCGGGAAGATCGCCGGGAAAGGCCGCGATTTCCGTCGATCCGTCGAACACCTCGGTTCCGGCGGCCTCGCCCGCGGCCGGAACCCCGATGATCGAGGGCAAACGTTCGCGGCCGCGCGCAACCGTCGCCTCCCGGGTCGCGCGCACCGCCGCCAGCGCCACCACGTCGATCCGGGCGCCCGAGAATTTTGCGCGCTCGATCGCCTGCGTGGTCATGCGGGCAAGAATGCGTTCCAGCCGATCATGGCTCGAATGATGCAAATGGTCGGCCTTGGTGGCGGCGAACAGGATGCGATCGATGCGTGGGCGCATCAATGCGCTCGCAAAAGTCCATCGGCCCGGACGAAAGCAGGCAAGGATCGCCGCAAGCGTGGCTTCGAGGTCCTTGACGGCCGCGGGCCCGGCATTGAGCGCCGCCAGGGTGTCCACCAGCACGATCTGGCGATCCAATCGAGCGAAATGCTCGTGAAAGAACGGACGCACCACGAGGCTTTTGTAGGCTTCGAACCGGCGCTCCATCATGGACTGGAGCGAGCCCTTGCGGGCCGGCGTCGCCTCGCCGTCGAGCGCGAGCGGCGCGAACGTGAAGGCGGGCGCGCCCGCGCGCTCGCCCGGCATCAGGAATCGGCCCGGCGGCAGCAGACTCAGGGCGTAGCGCGCATCTCGGCAGGCGCGAAGATAATCGGTGAACAGCTTGGCGGCGGTGAGCGCCGCCTGTTCGTCCTCGCCGGCTTGCGGGTCGAGCGCCGCGAGATGCGCGTGCCATCGGCTCGCGAGCTTGCGGCGGGGCTCCTCGTAGGAGAGCTTCAGCGCCTGGGCCGACCATTCGCGATAGCTCATCGTGAGCAGCGGCAGGTCGAGCAGCCACTCGCCGGGATAATCGACGATATCGAGGGTCAGCGTGCGGTCGGCGCCGCCTCGAGACTGATATTCGACGACGAGCCGCAGCTCGCTCACGCGGCGCGTCGAGTCCGGCCAGGCCCGATTCTCGACCAGCGCCTCGACATGCCGCTCGTACTCGAACCGCGGCACCGCGTCGTCGGGCTGCGGTTCGAGCCGCGCCCGCGCAATGCGCCCGGAAGCCAGCGGCTCGAACACCGGCAGCCGGGCGCCGTGCATGAGATCGTGCACCAGCGCCGTGATGAACACGGTCTTGCCTGCGCCGGAGAGGCCGGTCACGCCGAGACGGACGGTCGGGTGCAGCAGGTGGCCGCCGAACTCGAGCAGCGCGCGTGCCGCCAGCCGGGCTTCATCGGCGATCGCCTGGATTCGCGTGAGCATGGGAGAGGCAGAAATGCTGCGCATTCAATCCGTCGCCAGGTCGAGCTGGCGGGGCGCGACGAAGCGATCGAGCCGTCCCGATTTCGGGTGGAGCTTGCCCCAATCGTCGATCGGAAAGTCGATCACGGCGAGGCCGGCGGTCGGAAATTTCTCCAGCAGACGCTGGCGGGCATCGACATCGCCCGAGGCGATCAGGAGCTCGGCGAGGTCGCGAAGCCCGGGATTGTGCCCGACCACGAGCAGCACGTGGACGTCGCGCTGGGTCGATTTGATCGCATCGAGGATAGCCTTGGGGCCGGTCTCATAGAGCCGCTCGTCGTAGCTGACCGGGGGGGCATTGCGAAAAGCCTCGGCAACGAGGCCCCAGGTGTCGCGTGCACGCGTGGCGGTCGAAGCGAGCACCAGATCCGGGACGAGCGCGTGATGAGCCATATAGGCCCCGACCCGCGGCGCCGCATCGCGCCCGCGCGAGGCGAGTGCCCGGTCCTGGTCCTTGAGCCCGATTCCGGTCCAGTTGGACTTGGCGTGACGCAGCAGAATGAGGCGGCGCATGGCGAAAAGTCGATTTCCTCGGCCGGAGAGTCTAGCATGCCGGCCGCGACCGGCCATCGCTGCGACGCGGGCGCCCGGGCGCGGATTTTCGTCGCAATTGCCTGGAATTGTCACAGCGAAGAGCGAGGAACCATGGCCGAAACGGGCGGAGTCGACGGACCCAGGTGGTACGCGCAGACGAGTGTTGCCGCGCCGGAACGCGCGCCGCTCGTCCAGGACGCCGACGTCGACGTCTGCGTGATCGGCGGTGGTCTCGCCGGCCTCACCGTGGCGCGCGAGGTCGTCCGCCGCGGCTGGTCCGTCGTGGTGCTGGAAGCCGAGAAGATCGCCTGGAACGCGTCGGGGCGGAACGCCGGCTTCGTCGCTGCGGGGTTCTCGGAGCGGATCGAGAACATCGTCGAGCGGGTCGGCCTCGGCCGGGCGAAGCAATTATGGGCGCTGTCGGAGCAGGGCGTCGATTACGTGCGCGCCACGATCCGCGAGACCGGCATGCCGGGCGTGACCCCGGTCGAGGGCCGGCTGATCGTGCTGCGAAGGGACGCCGAGGATGAGCTGTTGCGGCACGTCGCCATGATGCGGGTCGATTTCGGCGCCCAGCTCGATGCCTGGCCGACCCAGCAGGTTCGCGACGTGCTGCGCAGCGAGCGGTATTTTCAGGCGGTGCATCTGCCGCGCGCGTTCCAGATCCACCCGCGCAATTACGCGCTGGGGCTCGCCGCGGCCGCCGAGCAGGCCGGCGCCCGCATCTTCGAAGGCACGCCGGCGCTGGCGATCGATTCCGCGGGCGTGCGCAAACGCATCGATACGCCGAAGGGCCGGGTGCGGGCCGGGCACGTGGTGCTCGCGGGCGGCGCGCATCTCGGCTCGGTGTTCCGCGCGGTATCGGATACGCTGCTGCCGGTCTCGAGCTACATGGCCGTCACGGCGCCGCTCGGCGAAGCCCTTTCCGAGGCGGTCCGCTATCGCGGCAGCGTGTCGGATACGCGCCGCGGGGGCGATTACTACCGCATCGTCGAGGGCGATCGGTTGCTGTGGGGCTCCCGCATCAGCACGCGAATCTCCGCGCCGCGCGGATTGGCCGGCGCGATCGAGCGGGATATCCGCAGCGTCTATCCGCAGCTCGGCGCCGTGAAGGTCGACCACGCCTGGTCCGGTCTCATGAGCTACGCCGTCCACAAGATGCCGCTGATCGGCGAGGTGACGCACGGCGTGTGGCTCGCCGGGGCGTTCGGCGGCCACGGCATCAACACGACGGCAATGGCCGGCGATCTGATCGCTTCCGCGATCATCGCGGGGGACGATCGCTGGCGGCTGTTCTCCTCCTACGAGCTGGTCTGGACCGGCGGCGCGTGGGGACGCGCGGCGGCGCAAATCCTGTTTTGGGCACGACGGCTGCAGGACGTGGTCTCGGAAAATTTGGCGCAGCGTCGCGACAGCGCGCGCCAGCGGGCAACCGCGCAAGCCAGGCGCGAGGCGGCCGCACACGAGCGGCGCACCGCCGAAGCCGTGGAGCACAGCGCCGCGGAAGACGCGGTGCGGGCCGCGGCCGAGGAGAGCGCGCAGCACTTCGCGGCCGCGCAACGCAGCGCGGCGCAACTGTCACGGCAAGCTGGCGTGCAGGCCAAACAGCCCCGCCGCATCTCCGAGGTCGTGGCGGCGCACAATGTCGAATTGCTGCGGCCCGCGCGCACGGGGGGCGAAGCCGAATCGGGCGACCAAGGCGGTCATGGCAGCGAGCGCGCGCCGGCCGCTCCCGCCGAACCCGCTGCGCCTCGGCCGCGGGCGACCAAACCGAGCCGAAAGGCGAAGCGGACCTAAGCCCGTTCTCACATTCCTCGCGAAAATTCCGCAAGAAACTCGATCATGCAGGCGGCAGCGGCGCCAATCCAAGCCGTGGACTGAATCTATTCAATCAAAAGACGTTTTCCTGCAAATGAAAGGTCGTTAGCCGGGAATGAGCTCGCAGTCACTCGCTGTCGCCCTCACGTCGAGCCGATGTAGAACCGGGCGCTGAGCTCGAGAAACGTCTCGGGCCCGTGATGGATGGTGTTGCGGGCGAAATAGGGCGGCACCGCCATGTCCGGGACGATGAAGCCGTCGCGCGCCGGAATGTGCAGAAGGTCGGTGCGGCTGGCGAGATCGAGCTCCAATGCTTCGCCGGCGCGGATCACCGCCGCTGCCGGGGTGAGGCTGAAGCGCAGCAGTACCGGCTCGTTCGGGCGAAGCGGCTGCCGCGTCGCGGTGTCGATCGCGATCTCGCAGCGGCTGCCGCGCTCGGCATCGACCGCGCGCGTCGCCGGGCGAAGGTGCCCCATGGCGAGCGGGTGGCGCCGGCCCTCGCGATCGACGCGATCGAGCCGCGCGACGATATAGGAATCGATCTCCGAACAGGCGTACTTGAGCTGCAGCGTGACCGGGCCCGCGAGCTCGAAATCCTCCTGCGCGACGAAGCGAAAGCGCCGCCGCTGCGGCTCGGTTCGATCGAACCCGGGCAGGACCGCGATCCCGCGCGGCACCGAGAGCCAGGAACTCTCGGCGTTCGCCGGCACCGCGGCGGCGAGGCTGCCGGCGTCGCCGGCGAGCTGCGGACCGAGGTGCCATCTCACCGCCTCGGAATCGGCCGGCGGAAAATCATCGGCGCCCGCCCAGTCCGCGGTCCCCTCGCGCCAATAGCGCACCCGGGGTTGCTGGGCGTAGCCGTTGTCGATGCCTTTGACCGCGTAGTCGAAGAACGCCAATGCCTCGAGCTGCCACGAATAGACCGGCAATTCGTATTCGGGCGGACCGAGGATCAGCCATTTGCGGTTCGAGCCGGCGCGCCCGTAGAGCTCGTAGGCGCCGAACTGGTGGAGCGCGACCAGCCCGGGGTTCTGCACCACGACGAAGGGCACGTCGATCTGATGCAGGATCGCGGCGGGTCCTGCACTGATCGGCGGTGTGATGGTTTGCGTCGCATCGGTCATCAGCGCGACGTACCAGGGGAGCACCTCGGGCGCGACCCGGCGCCGCTTGAAGCTTTGCATGATGCGGTCGATGCGGGGCTGCAGCAAATAGCGCCAAAGCCATGGCCGATTGAGCAAATGGCTCGAGGCGGCGCGCACGATCGGCGGGATTTTCCGGCGCATGCCGGAGGCCGTGAAATTCGCGCCGAGCCACAGCGAAAGAAAATCGGCGTTGAACACGCCGCCGTAGCGGAACAGCTGCCGGCGATAATCGGTGCAGATCGCGTTGGCGAAGAAGGCGCGAAGCGCCGGTGGGCGGCGCGCCGCGACGGCGGGCTGGTTCATGCCGTAATAGGACGTGCCGAACAGGCATACGTCGCCGTTCGACCAGGGTTGCTTCGCCGCCCAGGCGATGCAGGCGAAATGATCGTCGGTCTCCCGCTCGCACAGCCAGGGCTGCAGCCGGCCTTGCGAACGGCCGACCCCGCGTGCCGTCACGATCGCCTGCGCATAGCCGCGGTCGGTCGCGATCGGCGGCGCGCCGATCTCGTTGCTGCCCCTGGGAACGCCGGTGGTGTGCAGATCGAGATTGTAGGGGGCGAACTGCAGGATCACCGGGTAGCGCCCCGCGCGCGCCGGCGTGTAGACGTCGGCTGCGAGCTTGACGCCGTCGGGCATCGCGATCGGAACGTCGGCAAGCAGCCGGCATCCCAGCCCCTGCTCGGCAACCGCGGCGGGCGTCCAGCCGGCGAGCTGGCGTTCGTTCAGCCGGGCATGGAGCGGAATGAGGTTGTCGAGCCAACGCATGGCCGGGCGGAGCACTCGAGGCTCAGCGCGCTTCCCGCCTCGCCATGAAGGCCAGGCGCTCGAACAGGTGTACATCCTGCTCGTTCTTGAGCAGCGCGCCGTGAAGCGGCGGGATGAGCTTCTTGGGATCGCGCTCGCGCAAGATCTCCGGGCCGATGTCCTCGACCAGCAGCAGCTTGAGCCAGTCGAGCAGCTCCGACGTCGACGGCTTCTTCTTCAGCCCCGGCACTTCGCGGATCTCGTAGAACAGCTTCATCGCCTCGGCGACGAGCCGCTGCTTGATGCCGGGAAAATGCACCTCGACGATCGCCCGCATGGTCTCAAGATCGGGAAAGCGGATGTAGTGGAAGAAGCAGCGGCGCAGGAACGCGTCGGGCAGCTCCTTCTCGTTGTTCGAGGTGATGACGACGATCGGCCGCCGGCGGGCCTTGATGGTCTCGCCGGTCTCGTAGACGAAGAACTCCATGCGATCGAGCTCCTGCAAGAGATCGTTGGGGAACTCGATATCGGCCTTGTCGATCTCGTCGATCAGCAGCACCGGACGCTCATCCGACACGAAGGCGTCCCATAGCTTGCCGCGCTTGATGTAATTGCGGATGTCTTTCACGCGGACATCGCCGAGCTGGCTGTCGCGCAGGCGCGAGACGGCGTCGTATTCATAGAGGCCCTGCAGCGCCTTGGTGGTCGATTTGACGTGCCATTCGATCAGCGGCGCGGACAGCGCTTTGGCGATCTCGAGCGCGAGCACGGTCTTGCCGGTCCCGGGCTCGCCTTTGACGAGGAGCGGGCGCTCCAGGTTGATCGCGGCGTTCACCGCCACTTTCAGGTCGTCGCTGGCGACGTAGCCGCTGGTTCCCTCGAAGCGCATCGGTCCCTGTTCCATGCGGATGAGAAAAAAGCGGGAGCTCCGCGTCGACCTTCAGATCTCCGCAGGGCCGCTTTTGGCCACCCTATAGGGGCGCCATGAGGGCCGGCAAGCCGTGCCGCCGGTATGCGGTGCCGCCCGGCGGCCGGGCGGCGGATCCCCGCGAGCCGCGAGGCCGTGCCTCATTTTGGCTTCCGGTGGAAGGGGGAAAGATTCGCTTGCGATTCAAGGTGTTTTTCCGCAAACGGACAGTTGTCAGGCCATGGCCTCGGTGCTTATAAGCGTCCGCCGCGAGCGCAAGACTCGCGCCGGTTCAGTGCACGGAGTCGCGATGCCCAGGGAGAAGCAAAATCATTATCGCCCTTCGGATCGGGAGCCCTTCATGAACGAGCGGCAGCGAGACTATTTCCGCGGCAAGCTGCAGGCGTGGCGGGAGGACATCCTACGAGAGGCGCAGGAAACGCTGCAGCACCTGCAGGACGAGAACCAGAATCATCCGGACCTCGCCGACCGCGCCTCCTCAGAGACGGAGCGCGCGATCGAGCTCAGAGCACGCGATCGGCAGCGCAAGCTGATCGCCAAGATCGATGCTGCGCTGCAGCGGATCGACGACGGGACGTACGGTTTTTGCGAAGAAACCGGCGAGCCGATCTCGCTCAGGCGGCTGGAAGCGCGGCCGATCGCGACCTTGTCGATCGAGGCCCAGGAGCGCCACGAGCGGCGCGAGCGCGTCTACCGCGACGATTGAGGTTCTCTTTTCCCTCCCCGGAAGGGAGGGTCGCTGCCGAAGGCGGCGGGGTGGGGCGCCCCCTCCCGGCTCGTTGCGCGAGCCGAGGCCGCGAGCCTCACTCCTTGCCGATCGGGCGGCCCAACAGGCTCGCCATCTCCTGCTCGAGGCTGTCGACCACCGATTTCGGCTTGGCGTCCGGCTGGCCCGGATGCGCGGCCTCGGAGGAGGCCGCACGCGGCGCTTCCGGCTTTGCGGCCGGTTTTCCGGCCTCGCGAACGGCGGGCGGGGCGCCGAACGGAACCGGGGTGGGCCGCGGGGTTTCCGCGGGCATGGGCATGGGCCGCGCAAGGGTCGGCTCGATTCGAGCTTGGCCCGGCGCAACCGGCCGCCGCAATGCCGCTTCGAGACGTTGCGCCATGTCGGTGAGCTCGGCGTCGCTTGCCGGGGGCGCCGGAGGCATCTGGGGCGACACCCTCGGTTCGGCCGCGGGTTTCGCCGGCGTCAAGGGCGGCGCGGACCGCACCGGCATTTCCGGCGTGCGGGCGTAGGATTCCGCCGCAGCCGGCGGCCTGACGACAGATTCGGCGACGCGGTGCGGCTGCGGCGCAACCTCGGGTCTTGCCGTCGTTTCCGGGCGAGGGGACGCTTCATGCCGCAATGACGGCAAGTCGCTCCCGCGCGGCATGGCAGGCTCGGTTCGGTTCGTTTCGGCAGCCGTACGGCCGGGGCTTTCGCGCGCCGGCGGCGCTGGCGGCGGCGGCTCCGCGGCGGCCCGGGCCATGACTTCGGCAAGGCCTCCCGGGCGCGGCGCGGGCGCCTCCCGGGGCGAGGCCACCGGCACGGCGCGAACGATGTTCTGCTCGATGACGACGTCGCTCGGGCCGCCGATCATCAGCAGATGCTCGACGTTGTCGCGACGGATCAGGACGAGCCGGCGACGGCCGTCGACCGCGGCCGCGTCGATGACCGCGAGGCGCGGCTGGCGTCCGCGCGCCGCGCCCCCTCCGAGCCCGATCCCGCCGAAGCGGCGGATCGCCCAGAAGGTGAGCACGATCAGCGCCAGGACGATGAGAAACGCGATGAAGAATTGCGCGGCGGTCGATAGCTCGCCAAACAGGGTTCCCATCGGTGCTTACCTCGTTACGCTAGCGGGCGGGCCGAGCCGGCGCCGGCCGATGCCAAAAGCCTGGACCGATCCCGCCGCTTGGTACGGCATCCGCTCGTCGAAAAAGGGCCATGCCCCATACGGAAACGGCCCATAGCACACTTTTTACGCTTCGGGCGGCAGATTGATGGCGAACGCTTCGCGCGATTCGCGTGAGCGGACCATGGCTCCAACCCGCCTGCTCCATTCCCGAGACGAAATCCACCGCCGTCATGATTTTCTTGCAGAGCCTGCGGCAGATAGTACTTATGCGTCAATCTGACGCCCGAATCGGCATGGCGACCCAGGACCTGAGCGAGACCCCAAAGCTCGTGGAGCGCGGCGAGCGGGCCGGCAGCATCGGCATGGTGCTGCTTGTCGCGTTGGCCCTGATCGGGGCCGCGGTCGCCTTTCTGCTGATCGGACGCAACGACGCGCAGCCCTACATCCTGGCATTCTTGTCGGCGCTCGCGGTGATCGGCGTGTTCTCGTTGTTCGCGGGAGCCGCCGGGATTCTGCGCTTGCCCGGCAAGGATGCCGGCAATGCATTCGCGTCCGCGTCTGCGGAGGGCGCTCCCGACGCGATCGCGGTCACCGACCCGGGCGGGCGCGTGCTGTACGCCAACGAAGCATATCTGGCGCTCGTCAATGCGCCCGGCGCCAAGGACGTGCGGCCGGTGGAGCGAGTCTTCGTCGGCGATCCCGACGTCTCGGAGGCGGTCTATCGGCTGGCCAAGGCGGCCCGCGAAGGTCGGCGGCTGCAGGAGGAAGTGCGGCTCGCCGGGCCACCGCCGCGCTGGCTGCGGTTCCGGGTGCGCCCGCTCGGCGCAACGGCGAGCGCGGCGCGATCCACGGTGTGGAGCGTCGCCGATGTCACGCGCGATCGCGAACGCCAGGAGAACGTGTTTCAGGAGCTGCAGCATGCGATCGATTATCTCGATCATGCGCCCGCCGGGTTTTTCTCGGTCGATGCCGCGGGCGACGTCAGCTATCTCAACGCGACGCTGGCGAATTGGCTCGACCACGATCTGGCGCAGGTCGGCTCGGGCGGGCTCAAGCTGACCGATATCGTCGCCGGCGAGGGCGCCGCGCTGCTCACCACGCTCGCGGCGGCTCCCGGCGAAGTCAAAACCGAAGTGCTCGATCTCGATCTCAAGACCCGCGGCGGGCGCACGCTGCCGGCACGCTTGCTCCACAAGGTGGCGTTCGCGGCGGACGGCACGCCGGGCGCATCCCGCACGCTGGTGCTCAACCGCGCGCGCCAGGAGGCCGGCGATCCGCAACGCGCCGCCGAAGTGCGCTTCGTGCGATTTTTTCACAATGCGCCGATGGCAATCGCCACCGTCGACCGCGAAGGCCGGATCGCCCGCGCCAATGCGCCGTTCGCGCGACTCCACCACAGCGTCGGCAAGGGCGAATCGCTGCCGGCGGAGGGCCGTTCCATCCTCGCGGTCGTCGCCGAGCGCGACCGGGCGGGGCTCGCCGCCGCGATCGGCCGCGCCGCCGACGGCCAGGGCGAGATCGCTCCGCTCGATGCGGCGCTCGCCGGCGACGCCAATCGCTCGGCGCGCTTCTACGTGTCCGCGGTCGAGAAGGACGAGCACGACGGCGAGGCGGCGATCGTCTATGCGGTCGAGACCACCGAGCAGCGGGCGCTGGAAGCCCAGTTCACCCAATCGCAAAAGATGCAGGCGGTCGGTCAGCTCGCCGGCGGCATCGCCCACGATTTCAACAACGTGCTCTCCGCCATCATGATGGCGACCGATTTCCTGCTGAACGCGCATCGGCCGACCGATCCCTCGTTCCAGGACATCATGCAGATCAAGCAGAACGCCAACCGGGCGGCGAGCCTGGTGCGGCAATTGCTGGCGTTCTCGCGGCGCCAGACGCTGCGCTCGCAGGTGCTCGATCTCGGCGAGGTGCTCTCGGATCTGACCATGCTGCTGCGCCGGCTGATCGGCGAGAAGGTGACGCTCGAGGTCGTGCACGGGCGCGACGTGTGGCCGATCCGCACCGATCTCTCGCAGTTCGAGCAGGTGATCGTCAATCTCGCGGTCAATGCCAGGGACGCGATGCCCAACGGCGGCAAGCTGGAGATCAAGACCCGAAACCTGAGCGAGGCGGAATGCGCGCGCCTGGCCTACAAGCCGATCACCCCGGGCGATTACGTGCTGATCGAGGTCGGCGACAGCGGCGAGGGCATCCCGCCGGAACACATCGACAAGATCTTCGAACCGTTCTTCTCGACCAAGGAGGTCGGCAAAGGCACCGGCCTCGGGCTTTCCACCGTCTACGGTATCGTCAAGCAGACCGGCGGATTCATCTTTCCGGAATCCGAGGTCGGCCGCGGCACCGTGTTTCGCATTTTCTTGCCGCGCCACATCCCTCGGGCCGAGGAGGCGGCCGCGGTCGAGGCGAGCAAGCTGGTGTTCGCCGGCGAGCAGACCAAAGCCCCGGCGGATCTCACCGGCCACGGCACCATCCTGCTGGTCGAGGACGAGGAGGGGTTGCGCGCGCTCAATGCCCGCGGGCTCTCCTCGCGCGGCTACACCGTGCTCGAGGCCGGCAACGGCGTCGAGGCCATGAAGGTGCTGGAGGATCGCTCCGGCGACATCGATCTCGTCGTGTCCGACGTGGTGATGCCGGAAATGGACGGGCCGACGCTGCTCGGCGAGATGCGCAAGCGCAATCCCGATCTCAAGATGATCTTCGTTTCCGGTTATGCCGAGGATGCGTTCGAGAAGAATTTGCCGGACCGCGGCCAATTCGCCTTCCTGGCGAAGCCGTTCACGCTCAAGCAGCTGGTCGCCGCCGTCAAGGACACGATGGCGAGCTTGCCGCCGGCGCAGGAGGCCGGCTCGGAGTGACCCCTCCGGGCAAGCGGGCAGACGCGGAGTGCGGCTCTCGCGCGCGCTATTCGGTCAGATCGCATCCTTACGCGAGCACGGCGTGAACCTGCCGCAGCGGCACGGGCGCTTGCGCGAGCAGAAAATCGATCGCCTGCCGCTCCCAGGCCGCCGTTTCGTGCGCCAGCGGATCCTCGACGCCGAGCCGATGCTCGAGCACCATGCGGCTGAGCAGCACGCGTCGCGCATCGCGATGATCCTGCACGCCCTCCCACGCCAGCAGCCCGGCGCTCGCGGCATGGTAGAGCGCGCTGGCGGCCTTGCGCGAGAATTCCTCGGCCGGATCGCGCGCGACCGTTTCGGCCAGCGCCACGGCGCGATCGAAGGCGGCGCCGAGGTTTTGGCGCAGACCGGCCGGCAATGCGTCCGCCGCCGCGAGCCGCTCGGACATCCGCTGCGCCAGGGCGCGGTGCGCGCCCGCCTTGCCGACGGCGCGGCCGACCGCGTCGAGCGCCACGATGTTGCTGGTGCCCTCCCACAGCACGCCGATATGCGCGTCGCGAACCAGGCGCGCCGTGATCCAATCCTCGATGTAGCCGTTGCCGCCGCGCGCCTCCATGGCGCCGGTCGCCACCGCGATGTTGTCGCGGCACGCTCGAAACTTCAGCAGCGGGGTGAGCAGGCGCAGCAGTTGCTCGGCTTCCCGCGATCCGGCTTGGGCCCGTCCCATCGCGTCGGCCGCGAACAGGAACATCGAGAGCGCCTGCTCGGCCGGCACCATCAGCTTCATGAGCTGCCGCCGCATCAGCGGATAGTCGACCACGCGGGCGCCGAAGGCCCGCCGGCCGCGTGCCGCGAGCAGCGCCTCGTTGAGGCAACGCCGCATCATCGCCGCGGCGCGCACGCCGTGGGACAGCCGCGACAGGTTGACCTGATCGAGCATCTGCTTGAAGCCGTTCGCGAGCGAGCCGACCGGATAGGCGAGGGCGCCCTCGAGAAGGATCTCGCCGCTCGCCATGGAGCGGGTGCCGAGCTTGTCCTTGAGGCGCACGATTCGGTAGCGGTTGCGCCGCCCGTCGGCGAGCCGGCGCGGCAGCGCGAACAAGGCGAGGCCCGCGGTCCCGGCGGGCGCGCCTTCGGGGCGCGCCAGGAGCAGCGCGACGTCGGCGTCGGCATGCGAGCAGAACCATTTCTCGCCGAATAGGCGCCAGGCTTGGTCCTCGCGGCGTGCGATGGTCTCGATCGCCCCGACGTCGGAGCCCCCCGCCTGTTCGGTGATGAACTGCGTGCCCTTCCAGAGCTGGGCGGGATCGGCCGCGAGCATGCGCGGCAGCAGCAGGGTTTTCAGGTCCTCGCTGCCGAATTTGCGGATCAGATGGATCGAGGTATCAGTGACGCTGATCGGGCACATCAGCCCGAACTCGGCCTGCACGAAGAGATACTGGAAAACATATTTGGCGACCGGCGGCAGCGGCCGGTCGAGCCCGAGTACGCCGCGGTGGCTCATCGCGTGGAACTGAAAATCGCCGAAGCCGATCCGCTCCATTTCGCGGTAGGCCGGATGGTACTCGATCCAATCTTCGTCCCGGCCGTAGCGGTCGCGCGGATGGAGCCGGGGCGGATGCTTGTCGGCGATCGCCGCGAGCTCGCCGAGCCGCCCCCGGCCAGCCCGCCCAGGCGCTCGAAATGCGGCTCGAGATGATCCCGCAACGCCGGCTCGACATAGAGGTCGAGCAGCTGTTTGAGCCCCGCATCGATCTCATAGAAATTCGTGCCGCGGCAATCGGGCGCGATCGGACTTGCCGGTTCCGGCACGCGGCGGTCGGATTTTTCGAGCATGATGCGCATTCCAGCATCCGCCGCCCCGTCGCACAATGGCCCAGGCTAGAACCATTCTACTTTGTCATTCTTCATTGTGATTTGAGACGCCGCGGCTTACGTGTATCTCCACGAACAGCCCCGTGTGTCCACGAATTTTGATGCGCGCAACCAACAAGACGGCCATCGCCCGGACAGAAAGTTCCACGGTCTCGCCGAGACCGGTGCGTTATTTCAGCTGGCATCGCTTCACTGCCGTGGCCGGACCTGGTCTCGTGGTGATGCTGGCCGATACCGACGCGGGCAGCGTCATCACCGCGGCCCAGAGCGGGGCCGAATGGGGCTATCGCCTGCTGATGCTGCAGGTGATCCTGGTGCCGATCCTCTACATGGTGCAGGAGCTCACGGTCCGGCTCGGCATCGTCAGCGGCAAGGGGCATGCCGAGCTGATCCGCGATTACTACGGCCGCGGCTGGGCCTGGCTCTCGGTGCTGACGCTGGTGCTCGCCTGCATCGGCGCGCTGTTGAGCGAATTGAGCGGGCTCGCCGGCGTCGGGCTGCTGATGGGCGTTCCGACGTCGATCACGATGGCGCTCGTGGTCGCCGCGCTCATCGCCATGGCGTATCGCGGCTCCTACCTGACCGTGGAGCGCATCGCGATCGTGGTCGGCGCCTTCGAGCTGGTGTTCCTGGCGGTGGCGCTCAAGGCCGAGCCCAGCCTGACGGCGCTCGCGGCGGGATCTTTGGACATCGCCTGGCGCGACCCGAACTACCTCTACCTCGTCGCCGCCAACATCGGGGCGGTGATCATGCCCTGGATGGTGTTCTATCAGCAGTCCGCGGTGGTGGAGAAGAAGCTCACGGTCGAGGACCTGCCCGCGGCCCGCCTCGACACCGGGATCGGCGCGATCCTGACCCAGGTCATCATGGCGGCGGTGCTGATCGCCACGGCGGCGACGCTCGCCGGCACGACGCAGACCGGCTCGCTCGACAACGTGCAGCAGATCGCGCAGGCGATCACGCCCTACCTCGGCGAGACCACCGGCAAGGTGCTGTTCGGCCTGGGGCTGTCCGGATCGGCGATGGTGGCGACCATCGTGGTCACGCTGACCGCGGCGCGCACGCTGAGCGAGGTCCTGGGCGTGAAGCATTCGCTCGAGCACGAGCCGACGGAAGCGCCGTGGTTCTACGGCATCTACACCGCCACCCTGATCGCCGGCGCGCTGCTGATCGTCTCCGGCGTCAATCTCGTCAGCCTGAGCGTCGGCGTGCAGGTGATGAATGCGCTCCTGCTGCCGATCGTGCTCGGCTTCCTCTATTTGCTGGCGCGGCGGCTGCCGAACCCGTATCGTCTGCAGGGAGCCTATGCGCTGATCGTCGCGGTCGTGATTGCCGCGGCGGTGGTTTTCGGGTTGTATTCCGGCGTGCTCGGATTGTGGGGCTGAGTCGGCGCTCGAGCGACTTGCGCCGGCTTCGAACAGGGGAGACGCACATGGATACCGTCAATCGTGGGCCCGCGGGCAGCGACGTCGCGTTGCTGATCGGTCGCGTCCTGATGGCCACCATCTTCATCCCGAGCGGATACGGAAAGCTGATGGGGCTCACGCAGTTTGCCGGCAATTTGACCAATATGGGGGTGCCGGCCGACTACGCGTATTGGGTCGCGGTCGCCGCCGGCGGCGTGGAGTTCTTCGGCGCAATTTGCATCCTGCTGGGGCTCGCGACGAGGTATGTGGCGATCTTGCTGGCGGTGTTCACGCTGATCGCCGCGCTGCTGGCGCATCGGTACTGGACCTTCACCGACGCCGCTCAGATCAGGGCGCAATCGGCCAATTTCTACAAGAATCTGGCGATCGTCGGCGGCTTCCTGATCCTGTATGCCGCCGGAGGGGGGCGCTGGAGCATCGACCGTCGGGGCGCCTGAAAGCCGCACCGGCTCGTCGGGTTGCCTGCAGCCGCGGTCAAGCCGCGCCGAGGGGAGGGATAGAAGCGCACCCGATCGATCCGATCGGGACGGTGGCGATTGCCTCGGA
>WNFY01000497.1_pt1 | contig 35405 bp, 38 predicted proteins | sample 5400091 | NCBI WGS metagenome assembly WNFY01 (sample SAMN13153364, study PRJNA577476) | soil metagenome | isolation source: 60 cm soil or saprolite under grassland replicate 1 | place: USA:California | collected 2016-06-15 | reverse complement strand
TGGTCAGCGTCATGCATGTCCTCTCATGTCAGCGACTCGTCGGCGGCGGCGATCCGCCGCAGCAGGGCGGACGGGCGGTAGCGGTCCTCGCCGTACCAGGCTTGCATCGCGTCGAGTATGCCCACGATCGTGGCCGGGCCCCAGCGGTCACCCCAGGCCAGCAGGCCCAGCGGGTAGTTCGTGCCGAGCCGCATGGCGATGGCGATGCCGGCCGCGGTGGCGTCGTCCAGGGTGCGGTCAACCACGACGGCCGGCCTGCCCAGTGCGGTAGCGGGCCTGCCGTCGCAGCGCACCAGCAACGCGCCACCCGGCAGCTCGACCGTCCCGTCGCGGCGCTCCCCCGCCCGGATCTCCACTCCGGAACGGCCGAGAAGGTCCCGGCCCCGACCACGGCGACCGGCGCGGCCCGCTCTATCACAGGACCCGGCTCAGTGCTGGCCTGGTTAGGCGAGGTGCACATAGTCGTAGTCGAACGGCTGGCCGTTGATGCCGTTGCGCGGCGGTGCGATCCATGCGGCAATCTTGCCCCGCTGGTGCACCGGCTGCATCAGCGACCGCACGTACGTCTTGTCCACGTCCGTGGGCAGCCACTCGCCCTGCCGGCGGTCCCACTCCTGCGCCGGGATCTTCTCACCGTCCGGGGTGGCCTCGATCGCGGCGAACGCGCCGACCTTGCGGTTGAAGGCGATGTGCGGCAGCTTCAGCCGCTGCTTCACGCCTGCCTCCTCCAGGATCCGGTTCCACCGCTTGACGCCGCCCTGGCAGTCCGAGATGTACTCGCGCCGCAGGTCGGTGTTGAGGCCGACCAGCGCCGAGACCTCTGTCTGCCCGATGCTCAGCTCGCCGTTGGCGTCCTCGGACAGCGCGTCGACCATCATCGCGTCGCTGGCGAGCTTGTGGTCGTCCTTGCGGCGGTCCTCCAGCCACCGGCCCTTGAGCCCGGCGGTGTAGTAGTTCGCCACGTTGGTGGAGGTCTCGCCGCCGAACAGGTCGAGCGACACCGAGTAGTGGAAGTTCAGGTACTTCTGGATGACCGGCAGCGGGATCGCGCCCAGACCGCCCACGTCGTCGGTGTCGTGGGAGCGCATCACCTCGACGGTGCGCTGCACCACCCGGTCCACGCCGGTGGTGCCCACCATCATGTGGTGCGCCTCCTCCTTGAGCATGAACTCGCAGGTGCGGCTCAGCGGGTCGAAGGCGCTTTCCTTCAGCGTGCCGAGCTGGTACTTGCCGTCCCGGTCGGTGAAGTAGGTGAACATGAAGAACGACAGCCAGTCCGGCGTCTCCTCGTTGAACGCGCCCAGGATGCGCGGCGAGTCGAGGCTGCCGGAGTTGCGGTGCAGCAGTTCCTCGGCCTCCTCCCGGCCCTCGCGGCCGAAGTAAGCGTGCAGCAGGTAGACCATGGCCCACAGGTGCCGGCCTTCCTCGACGTTCACCTGGAACAGGTTGCGCAGGTCGTACAGGCTCGGCGCGGTGGCGCCCAGGTTGCGCTGCTGCTCAACCGAGGCGGGCTCGGTGTCGCCCTGGATCACGATCAGCCGCTGCAGCTCGGCCCGGTACTCCCCCGGCACCTTGGCCCAGACCGGCTCGCCCTTGTGCTCGCCGAACCCGACCGTGCGGCCCGGGTCCCGTTCGGCCAGGAAGATCCCCCAGCGGTACTCCGGCATGGCCACGTGGCCGAACTGCGCCCAGCCGTCCCGGCCGACGTTGACCGCGGTGCGCAGGTAGACGTCCTGGGTCGGCAGCGTCGGCCCCATCGTCTGCCACCACTGGAGAAAGTTCGGCTGCCACGACTCCAGCGCCCGCTGCAGCCGCCGGTCCTCGTGCAGGCTGACGTTGTTCGGGATCTTCTCGGTGTAGTCGGCGGTCGTGGTCATAGCTTCAGACTCGCTTCCGGTCGAAGACGGCCCGCTGCCCGGTGCCGAACCGGCGCAGCGCGCCGTCCGGGCCCGACGCGTTGGGCCGGTTGAATATCCAGTTCTGCCAGGCGGTCAGCCGGCCGAAGATCTTGGTTTCCATGGTCTCCGGGCCGGCGAACCGGTAGTTGGCCTCGAGGCCGGTGAGCGCGTCGGGACTGAAGCTGGACCGCTCCTCGGTCGCGATCCTGATCTCCTCGTCCCAGTCGATGTCGTCCGGCGCGAACGTGACCAGGCCCAGCTCGGCCGCGTCCTCGGCCTCCAGCGCCTCGGCCTTGCTCTTGGCCGCGGCCTCGTAGCCGGCCTCGTCACCCCAGAACCGGGTCTGCAGCCGGGTCAGCCCGTTGCTCATAGTCAGCGGCCCGAGGTTGGCCTCGCCCAGGGTGATGGTGGCTGGCTCGCCCGTGTTTGAATCGGCTGTCGGGTCTTTGTCCTCGAACACCCCGGCCAGCTGGAACGACCGGTCGGCGGCCAGCGCCAGCTCGAGCAGCGAGCCGGCGAAGCAGCTGCCCGGCTCGATCGCCGCGATCAGGCTGCGGCTGGTCACGTCGAGCCGCCGCAGCGTGCGCTTGAGGTAGTGCAGGACCTCGTTGGCGAACCAGTCGTCCTTGCCGCCCAGGAGCAGCTCGTCGTAGGCGAGGACCAGGGCCGGGTCGCCTTCGGTGCGGAAGACCCAGGTGCCGAGCTCGGTCTCGTTGGTACGCAGGTCCAGGATCAGGTCGTCGAGCTCGCGGGTCACCGCGAGCGGCCAGAACCCGGCGCCGTGCCGGGCCGCCTCGGCCATGCTGGCGGGCGGGTCGTTACGCGGGCCTTTTACCGATATGTCGACCCGGCCCGCGTCGCGGTCCAGGCGGGCTTCCACGTGGTCGTACCTGATGACGTCGTCGGCGGCCTTGGCGAGCGGGGTCAGCTCGACGCCGGTCGCGTTCTCCGGACGCCTGGAGCGGCTCGCCAGCTCGGCGCCCCGCTCGGCCACGGTCTCGTCCCACCGCGGGCGCGGCACGGCCTCGTCGACCAGGCGCCACTGCACCGCCTTCTTGCCCCCGACGCCCTCGGACTTGGTGGAGAAGTAGTCGGCCAGATCCCGTCGCACGTGCCGCTTGTCGGATACCCGGGTCAGCCCGCCGGTGCCCGGCAGCACCCCGAGCAGCGGCAGTTCGGGCAGCGACACCGCCGAGGACCGGTCGTCGACCAGCATGATGTGCTCACAGGCCAGCGCCAGCTCGTACCCGCCGCCCGAGGCGGTGCCGTTCACCGCGGCCAGGTAGGTCTGGCCCGAGTGCGCGGTGGCGTCCTCGATGCCGTTTCTCGTCTCGTTGGTGAACTTGCAGAAGTTCACCTTCCAGCCGTGCGGTGAGGCGGCGAGCATGCGGATGTTCGCCCCGGCGCAGAAGATCTTCGGCTTGCCGCTGGTGATGACGACGGTGCGCACCTCGGGATGCTCGAAGCGCAGCCGCTGCACCGCGTCGTACAGCTCGATGTCCACGCCGAGGTCGTAGGAATTCAGCTTCAGCTCGTAGCCCGGCACCAGGCCGCCCTGCTCGTCGACGTCCATCGTCAGCGTGGCGACCGGCCCGTCGGTCGATAGCCGCCAGTGCTTGTACCGGTCCGGGCTGACGCGGAAGTCGACCCGTTCGGTGTGTACCGCTTCTGTCTGTACCGCCTCGGTCATGGCACGGTCCTTCCTGCCGCTGCTTCCATACTCTACAAAACTTGAGTTCAGCGTCAAGAGTTCGTAGTATTTTGGTGGTCATGACCGAGGTAAGCCTGGGCGAGCAGCCCCCCACCCTGCTGCGCCGTCACGCCGCGGGCACGGACAGCGCCCGCAGCGTGCTGTTCACCGTGCTCGGCGAGCTGGTCCTGCGCACCGGCGGGGAGGCCTGGACGTCGGCGTTCATCGACGTGTTCGGCCGGCTGGGGGTCGAGGAGAAGGCGGCCAGGCAGGCGCTGATGCGCACCGCGGCGGACAACTGGCTGAGCTCGGAGCGGGTCGGGCGGCGCACCGTATGGCGGCTCACCCCGGTGGCGATGCGGCTCCTGCGCGACGGCACCGAGCGCATCTTCGGCTTCACCGCGGTCGCCGCGGACTGGGACGGCCGCTGGACGATCGTGATCGCGCGCACCCCTGAGACCGAACGGGCCGCCCGGCACGTGCTCAGGACGCGGCTGCGCTGGGCTGGGTTCGGCAACGTCATGCCGGGCGTCTGGCTGAGCCCGAGCAGCGACCGCGGCGACGAGGTGCGCCAGATCCTGGACGAGGCCGGGCTGCCGGACGGGTACCTGTTCGCCGCCGAGCACCAGGGCGGCGGCTCGCTGGGCACGATGGTCGGCCAGGCCTGGGACCTGGGCCAGCTGACCCGCGAGTACGACGAGTTCATCGAGGTTTTCGGCGGGGAGGCCGCCCCGTTGAGCCCCGACCCGCTCGTCCGGGTCATCGACCTGGTGCACGCCTGGCGCCGGTTCCCGTGGATCGACCCGGGCCTGCCCGCCCAGTTCCTGCCCGCGCCGTGGCGCGGCACCGCGGCCGCCGCGCTGTTCGCCCGCCTGCACGCCGAGTGGAGCGGGGACGCCATCGCCGAGTGGAAGCACCTGCTGGCCCGGGCGTGACCTATCAGTGCAGGCTGTGGCGGAGTGCGGTCACCCGCTGCGCGGCGGCGTTGAAGGCAGTCCGGTTCAGCTGGCCCCGGTCCAGGGCGCCGGCCAGGGCCGTGACCACCGCATGACCCTGCGCCGGATTCTGGGCCGAGCACAGCAGCAGGTCCATCCCGGCCCGGGCGGCGAGCACCGCGCGGTGCCCGAAGCTGCCGAACGCGGCCAGCGCGCCCGCCTCGATCGCGTCGGTGACGGTCACGCCCCGGTAGTGGAGACGGCCGCGCAGCTCACCCTGGATCACCGCTGGTGACAGCCCAGCCGGGTGGCGCGCGTCCAGGGCCGGGTACACCGCCCAGGACGCCATGATGAGCTTGACCCCGGCGGCGATGGCAGCCGGGTACGGCGCCTCGTCCTTGGTGCGCAGGCCGGACAGCGATACGTGCAGGGTGACCGGGCGGATGTCGGTGTTCTGCGCCGTCGTGGCCGAACCCAGGCCCGGGAAGTGCTTGGCCGTCGCCGCCACGCCGGTGCGCTGCTGGGCCTCGATGAAGGCCTTCCCGCAGGTGCTCACCGTCGACGCCCGGCTGCTGTAGGAACGCTGGAACTGGTCGATGAAGTTGCCGGACTTGTAGTACACGTCCAGCACCGGCGCCAGATTGACGTTCATGCCCACGCCGGCCAGGTTCTTCCCGGCCCCGGTCCCGGCCGAGCCGGCCGCCGAGGCCGGGTGCTTAGACGCGCCGACCTGCTTCTGCGACCGCGCGGGGGCGCCGGGCAGCCGCCGGACCAGGCCGCCCTCCTGGTCGGTCATCAGCAGCAGCGGCGACGACACCGGGCTCTGCCGCTGTGCCTTGCGCAGCTGCCGGATCACCGACGCGATCTGGGCCTCGCTGGAGATGTTCCCCTTGAAGAAGATCACCCCGGCCGCCTGCCCGGCCCTGATCTGCTGCAGCAGGGCCGACGGCACGGTCAGCCCGGAGTAGGAGCAGATCACCCGCTGCCCGGCCAGCTGCCGGGACGTCAGCGCGACGGCGGCTCGCGTCTCCGGGGCATCGGCGCAGGCACCGACCAGCGGCGCGGCCGCCCCCAGGACCAGCAGCGTCCTCAGCGCGCCGCGCCGGTCCAGACGCGATTCATCGGTCACAGTCGATCCCTCCCGTTGCCCGCCCAGATCCTGCCCGCCCGCACCGCGCTTCACGCCGGGCAAGCAGCATTCCAGGCCGGTTCCCTGTCACCAGAGTCACATTGTTATCATCGTTCACAATTTCGATAAATCTATTTATACGGTGTGTCTTTCCCGGGAAATGTCGGCGGCAGCCGATAGAGTCGTCTCAGGAAAACACCCAGGCACGACGGAAGGACAGCAGGCAGCAACCAGTAATCCAGCACCGGCACGCGGCCCGGAGGGAGGTCACGATGAACCCGGTTCCGGCGTTTCCCAGCGTGGCCGACGCGATGGCGGCCGTTCAGGCCGGGCTGCGGTTCGTGGCCGCCGCCGACGCGACCAGGATGTCCGTCCAGGCGCAGGCCGAGGCCCTGCAGATGATAGAGCGGGCCAACGCGATCGTGACGGCCGCCCGGGCCTCGGTCCTGAGCGCGTTCACCTCCGGCCAGGGGTACAGCGCGGACGCGGATTACAGTCCGCGAGCCTGGCTGATCCACAAGACCCGCGTCACCAAGGTGGTCGCGGTGGCGCATACCGCGTGGGCTAAGCGGCTGGAGACGCATCCGCGAGTGATGGCGGCGCTGGCCGCCGAGGATCTGTCGGAATCCTACGGCCGGGCCATCTGCCAGTGGACTGACAAGCTGCCCGTGGACTGCCGTCCGGCCGCCGACGCGATCTTGCTGTCCGCCGCGAAGGCGGGGATGGACCTGCGGGACCTGGCCGGGCTGGCCGCGGAGATGTACGAGCGATCCCGGCCCGACCTGCCCGATGAGGACCCGGCGCACGGGTTCGAGGACCGGGCCGTGTCCCTGGAGACGACCTTCCAGGGCGCCGGAGTCCTGAACGGGGACTTGACACCGGAATGTGCCGCCGTCGTGGGGGCGGTCCTGGATGCGCTGGGCGCCCCGGCGGGCGCGGAGGACAGCCGTACCCACGCGCAGCGGTACCATGACGCGCTGCAGGAAGCGATGCGGCGGTTGCTCGCCGCCGGGCTGCTGCCCGAGCGGGCCGGACAGCCAGTCAAGGCCCTAGTCCACGTCTCGCTCGCCGACCTGATGCTCCTGAATGGCAGCTCCGCGCTGATGGACCAGTGGATCGCCGGAGTCCGGGCGCAGTGGGCCGCGGCGCGCGCCGCCGCCTCCGAGAGTGGCAGCGACGGCGGGGCGTGGCTGGACGGGGACGGCGCCCGCTCCTTCACCTGCGACGCCTCGGTCACCCCGGTGGTGACCGGCGAGGTAAACCCGGCCGCGCTGGAGGACCTGATCCGCCTGTGCGCCGAACTGGACAAGCGCCGCCGGGCCGGGGACCACGCCGGGGACGCCGGTGATCCGGTGCCGGACACGCCCGCCGAGGAGATGCTGGAGCAGGCGATCATCGGCAAGGCCGTCGACCTATTGTCCGGTCCGGGCGGGCTGGCGAGCTTCCTGCGCCGTCGGCAGCTGGGGGCGCGGCTGGGCGGGCCAAGCCTGCCGCTGGACGTCGGCGTGTCCGCTGACATCCCGGCGGCGATCCGGCGGGCGGTGATCCTGCGGGACCAGCACTGCCGGTTCCCCGGCGGCTGCGACCAGCCCGCGGCCGGCTGCGAGGTCCACCACCTGCGGCACCGGGCCAACGGCGGCCCGACCAGCGTCAAAGACTGCGCCCTGTTTTGCTTCTTTCATCACCAGGTTGTTATTCACCAGTGGGGCTGGACCGTGGTCCTGAACCCGGATGGCACGACCACGGCCTGGAACAAGGACAAAAGCAAGATCATCCACAGCCACAGCCCGCCCGTCCGCCCCGGGTGACCGCCCGGCTGAGTGCGGCGGGCCTAGAATCCGGGGACCTTTGCGGGAGCAGGGCCGGGTCGTCGAACAGCGGGCACTCGTCCAGGGTCGGGCATTCGCACCGGGCCGCAGCCTCCAGCCAGTCGCGGACGATCTCGGTGCGCTCGATCAGCTCCCTGACCTCGGGCAGCTTCCTGACGGCCACCTCGCGGAGCCGCTCGGTCGCCGCCAGGTCACCGTCCGAGGCGGATAGCAGGTCCCTGATCTCGTCGAGGGTCAGGCCCGCCCGCTGCCCGGTCTCGATCACCGCGAGGGTGCGCACGGTGTCCGGGCCGTAGACGCGCCGTCCGCTCACCCGGTCCGGCCGGGGCAGCAACCCGATCTGCTCGTAGTAGCGGATCGACGACGGTCGCCGGCCTGCCTGCGCGGCGACCGCGCCGATGCTCATGGAGCGTTCCCCGTTTGACATCAAGTCGACTTTAACAGCGATGCTGACCCTCATGACGAGAAGCATTCCTATCGCGTGCACGCTCACCGCGGACGGCCTCGCGGCCCAGGGCCGGCGCTGGCAGCGGCTGATGGCCCGGGCGCTGACCGAGCGGTCCGAGACCGCGGACGGCCTGCGCCTGACCTTCCGGCCCGAGGCCGAGGACGAGCTTCGCGCCCTGGTCGCCGTCGAGACCGGGTGCTGCGCCTGGGCCGCCTGGACGGTCGAGCCGGCCGCCGGGGCGGTCGTGCTCGACGTCCGTTCGGCTGATGAGGGCATCGCCACCTTGCACACCATGTTCCGCTGACCGCCGGGCCGGGCTCAGGCGGCGGCCCGCTGACGCCCCGGCATCAGCCTGGTCAGCGCGGCCACCAGCAGGAGCAGGACGCCCATCTGGAGCACGCTGCGCTCGAAGGCCAGGCCGTAGCCGTGGCTCAGGGCGCCGAAGAACAGCACGCCGGTGACGGCTACCCCGACCGAGTTGCCGACCTGCTGGGCGGTGGACAGCGCCCCGGACACCGAGCCGGCCGTGGCCGGGTCGGCGTGGCCGAGCACCGTGGTGGTCAGCGGGGTGATGCACAGCCCCTGTCCCGCGCCGAGCAGCACCAGGCCGGGGAAGAGCCAGGCCACCGTGCCCCCGTGGGCGGTGGCCAGGTAGAGGGCGCCGTTCGCGGCCGCGGCGAGCACCGCGCCGGCGGCGATCACGTTCCGGCCAAAGCGCATGGTCAGCGCCGGCGCCTGGAACGAGGTGATCAGGTAGCCGCCCGCCAGGAAGGCGAACACCGCGCCCGCCGCCAGCGGGGACAGCCCGCGGCCCTGCTGCAGGTACAGGCCGAGCACGAGGTAGCTGGCGGCCTGCTGGCACCAGAACACCGTCTGGGTGATCAGCCCGGCCCGGAGCGGCCAGGAGGCGAACACCCGCGGGTTGAGCAGCGGCACCCCGCCGCGGTCGGCCTTGCGCCGCTGGTGGGCGACGAACGCGATCGCGAGCGGGACGGCGGAGCCGAGCGCGATCCAGGACCAGGCCGGCCAGCCTTCCTGCCGCCCGTCGACCAGCGGCAGCACGATCGCCACCAGGCAGGCGGTGATCAGGGCGACCCCGGCCAGGTCGAACCGGGAGCGCTGGCCGGCCCGCGACTCAGGCACCAGGCGGCGGCAGGCCAGCAGCGCGGCCACGCCGAGCGGCACGTTGATCCAGAAGATCGCCCGCCAGCCCATCCCGGCCAGGTCGGCCCGGATGAGGATGCCGCCGATGAGCTGCCCGGAGACGGCGGCCAGGCCCATCACCATCCCGTACACGCTGATCGCCCGCACCCGGGCCGGGCCGCTGTAGACCACGCCCAGGATCGACAGGATATTCGGGGCCATCAGCGCGGCGCCGACGCCCTGGAGTATCCGGGCGGTCACCAGCACGGCCGGATCGGGCGCCAGGGCGCACGCCGCCGAGGTGAGGACGAAGACCGTCATCCCGATGGCGAACACCCGGCGGCGGCCGAACTGGTCGCCGAGCCTGCCGCCGGTGACCAGCAGGACGGCCGTGCTGATGGCGTAGCCGGCCACGATCCACTCGATGGCGCCCTCCCCGGCCCGCAGGCCCTGCTGAATCGCCGGGAGCGCCACGTTGACGATGAAGAAGTCCAGGACGAACATGAACGTCCCGATCATGAGCACGGCCAGCGCGGACCAGGACCGGCCGGGAGGGGACTGGACAGGACCAGGAAGGGTGCGTGTTGCGGTCATGCCCCGAGCCTGTGGCCTCCCCTAACGGGAGAGTCAAGCGGTCTGGAAGACCGGCCAGCAGATCTCGGTGCGATGCCGGGACAGGTCGGGTTCGGTGAACGGGACCAGGAAATACTCGCGTATCGGGCCCTCGATGCCGATGGCCCGTTCGGCGACGATCGTGCCCAGCGCGCCGTAGGTCTGGTCGGAGTCGGCCGGCGACCCGCAGTGCAGCATCACCGCGGCTTCCACGCCGGGGATGGTGGTGACCGTGGCCCGCCCGCCGCCGGCCACGGGGCCGTCGGCGACGGGGCCGTCGACCGGGACGAACGCGGTCAGTTCGGCCTTCTGGAGCTCGAAGAACCCGGCCGGGAACAGCGCCCCGCCGGGACCGGCCGGGGTCAGGCCGGCCTGCTCGATCCGTCCGTAGATCTCGCCGAAGACGTCGGTGCCCCAGGCCCAGGCCTGCTCGACGGTTACCGTGCCCCGAACGGCCAGGGCGCGTGTGGCCGGGATCGAGCGGAACCCGACCTCCGGGCGGACCGCTGGCGCCTCGAGCAGCGCCCGCAGGCTGGACACGCTCATCTGCAGCTCGGCCAGCCTGGATTCCATCGCGGTCAGGTGCGCGATGATCTCCTTGGTCCTGGTCTCCACGTCCGGCGCGGTCAGGACGGCCCGGACCTGGTCCAGCGGCATGTCCAGGTCGCGGAACCGGCGGATGACCTGGGCCACCGGGACCTGGCCGGTGTCGTAGAACCGGTAGCCGCTCGACGGGTCGATCCGGGCGGGCTCGAGCAGCCCCTGGTCGTGGTAGAAGCGCAAGGCCTTGACGCTGAGATGCGTCATGCGGGAGAAGTCGCCGATCGGCACCAGGACGCTCATCATTACAGGATCAACCCTCCCCTAGCGGGAGAGTCAACGGGCCCCGGCCCGACGCCACGCCGCCGAAAACGCCTTGACCGCATCCGGCATGATCAGTGACGCTAGCGCAGCCATGAAGATGCACGACGGCGAGGCCGACATCGACGCCGAGCTCGTTCGCCGGCTGGTGGCCGCGCAGTTCCCGCGGATGGCAGGGCTGCCGGTGACCCCGTTCCGGTCCACCGGGACGGTTAACGCCATCTACCGCCTGGGCGACCATCTGTACGCGCGGCTGCCGCGGGTGGCCCAGTGGGCCCGGGATCTGGAGACGGAGAGCCACTGGCTGCCGAGGCTCGCGCCGGGCCTCTCGCTGCGCGTCCCCGAGCCGGTGGTCATTGGCCGCCCGGGAGACGGGTATCCCTGGTCCTGGGCCATCTACCGGTGGATCGACGGGCAGCCGTACGCCGATGAGCTGATCCCGGACGAGCGCCAGGCCGCCCGTGACCTGGCCAGATTCGTGACCGGACTGCGCCGGGCGGATACCGCCGGCGCGCCTCGCGCCGGGCGCAGGCCGCTGCGTCAGCTTGACGCTGATACCCGGGCGGCGATCGAGGCGGCCGGCGACGACATCGACCGGGACGCGGTCCTGGCCGCCTGGGAGCAGGCCCTGGAGACGCCCGCCTGGGACGGCCAGACGCCGGCCTGGATCCACGCCGACCTGCTGCGCCCCAACCTGCTGGTCGACGGCGGGAAGCTGCGCGCGGTCATCGACTGGGGCGCGGCCGGCGCCGGAGATCCCGCCGCGGACCTGATCGCCGCGTGGGCCGTGTTCGGGCCGGACGGACGGGAGGCTTACCGCGACGCCCTCGACCACGGTGACGGCGCCTGGGACCGGGCCCGCGGCGTCGCCCTGCACCAGGCGGTGATGCTCATCCCCTACTACCGCGAGACCAACCCGGGCATGGCCGCGCTCGGCCGACGCACGGTCGGGCAGGTCCTCGCCGACCTCAGGCCACGGGGAGGGGACGCGGCGGGACCGGGGCCGAGTGCACGATCGACGTGGTAGTGCGGCCGTGCGGGGTGAACAGGTCGAGGATGGGTTCGAGATCGTCGATCGAGTGCAGGTAGACCTTCATGAAGTAGCAGTCCTCGCCGGTGATCCGGTAGCACTCGGTGACGTTCGGGACCTCCTGGGCGATGCCGGGGATGAGCCGCAGTCCCCCGCCGACCGGGCTGATCCGCACGATGGCGAACAGCGTGTAGCCAAGCGCCCGCGGGTCGACCTCGGCTCGGTAGGTCAGCGTGCCGGTCTCCTCGAGGCGGCGTAGCCGGTCCGCGACGGCCGGGCCGGACAGGCCGATCCGCCGCGCCAGCTCGGCCACCCGCAGCCGGGGCGCGGCCTGAAGCTCGGCGACGATCCGCCGGTCGATGGCGTCCATCGGCGCTTCGGGCATTTCAAAGGCCTGGCGCACGAAATTTCTTTGTTTCAACGGCATTTCCATGCATACTCCCGCATGTTGGCCATTCTCATCGCATCGCTAGCTTCATATGCTAGCTGCCCGTGTCAGGCAAACCGCAACCGGCCAGGCTCGGCCGGGTGCCGCCGCAGGCGTTCTTCGGGGTCAGCGCCGTCTTCCACTATCTGGGCCCGTCGCTGGCGGTACTGCTGTTCGCCCGTCTGAACGTGCTCGGGGTGGCGTGGCTCCGGGTGGCCAGCGCGGCCGCGGTGTTCGCGCTCTGGCGGCGGCCATGGCGGCTGGCCCGCGGGCTGAGCCCGGAAGGCCGCCGCACGCTGCTGGCCCTGGGCGCGGTGCTGGCCGTGATGAACACGGCGTTCTACCTCGCGGTGGACCGGCTGCCGCTGTCCACGGTCGGCGCGATCGAGTTCCTCGGCACCGTGATCCTGGCCGCCGCCGGGGCGCGGACCGCGCGTAACGTCGCGGCCCTCATCCTCACCACGGCGGGTGTGGCCGCCATCACCGCGATCCGCGTCACCGGGCAGCCGCTCGGGTTCGTCTTCGCCTTCGCGAACTGCGCGCTGTTCATGCTGTACATCGTGCTCGGCCACCGGATCGCCAACGAGGGCGGCCCCGGCGCGATCGACCGCCTGGGGGCGGCCATGCTCATCGCGGCGGTGGTCGCGACGCCGTGGGGCCTGGGCGGCGCGCTGCCCGCGTTCGGCCATCCGGTGCTGCTGCTGGCCGGGGCGGGGGTCGGCGTATGCTCGTCGGTCATCCCCTATGTCACCGACCAGCTGGCCATGGCCCGGCTGTCCCGGGCCACGTTCTCCCTCATGCTGGCGCTGCTGCCGGTGTTCGCCACCGTCATCGGCGCGATCGTGCTGCGCCAGCTGCCTACCCTCCAGGACGTCGCGGGAATCACCCTGGTAGTACTCGGCGTCGCCCTTCATAAGGAACAACGAGAGGAATAACCGTGGACTACGTACGGCTGGGATCGGCCGGGCTGCAGGTCTCCCGGATCTGCCTGGGCATGATGAGCTACGGCACTGCGGCCGAACGGGCCTGGCACCTCGACGAGGCAGCGGCCGAGCCGATCGTCAAGGCGGCCGTCGACGGCGGCATCACGTTCTTCGATACCGCGGACACGTACTCCGACGGCGTGAGCGAGCAGATCACCGGCCGCCTGCTCAGCAGGCTCTTCGATCACCGTGATGACTACGTGCTGGCCACCAAGGTCTTCTTCCCGATGGGCCCGGGCCGCAACGACCGGGGCCTGTCCCGCAAGCACATACTGGCCGCGATCGACGCGTCGCTGCGGCGCCTCGGCACCGACTACGTGGACCTGTACCAGATCCACCGGTGGGACTACGAGACGCCGGTCGAGGAGACCATGGAGGCGCTGCACGACGTGGTCACGGCGGGCAAGGCCCGCTACATCGGCGCGAGCAGCATGTTCGCCTGGCAGTTCGCCAAGGCCCAGCACGTGGCCGAACGCAACGGCTGGACCAGGTTCGTCTCCATGCAGAACCACTACAACCTGATATACCGGGAGGAGGAGCGGGAGATGCTCCCGCTCTGCGCCGACCTGGGCGTCGCCGTGCTGCCGTACAGCCCGCTGGCCCGCGGCATGCTGGCCGGCAACCGGAACCGCCAGGGCGAGCGCCGCACCGTCCGGGCCGGGGACGACCCGCTCTCGGACGAGCGGTACAACGCCGACGCCGACTTCGACGTGGTGGACCGGCTGGTGCAGGTCGCGACCGAACGCGGCACTCCCCCGGCCCAGGTCGCGCTGGCCTGGCTGCTCGGCCGGCCCGGCGTGACCGCGCCCATCGCCGGCGCGACGAAGCTCGGCCACATCAGCGACGCGCTGGCGGCCGTCCAGCTCACCCTGACCGAGGAGGAGGTGGCCCGGCTGGAGGAGCCGTACGTCCCGCACCCGGTGCTCGCGCACCGGTAAGACCTGGATAGCCTGCCAGGGTGGTGGCGGATCGCGAGACGCGCAGGCTGTCCTTCGGATCGGTGGCGAGCGACTACGACCGTTACCGGCCTCCCCCGCCGCCGCAGGCACTGGACTGGCTGATCCCGGGTGCCGTGGGTGGCGGAGTTCAACGTCTTCGCCCGCGAGTCACGCGAGGCCGACCGGCCCGCGGACGGCGGCCGCCGGCACCGCGAGGTGGTATTCCCGCCGGGCACCCCGTTGTCGCCGCCCGAGCAACGCTCGGTGGAGTTCTCGGTGCCGATGACCAAGGACCAGCTGGCCGGCCTGCTCGGCACCTACAGCGGGATCATCACGCTGGAGGCGGATCAGCGGGCCGAATTCTCCCGCCGGGTCCGGGCCTTCCTCGACCGCCAGCCGTGGGACCAGGTTGACCTGCCGCTGATCTGCCGGTGCCTGCGCAGCACCCGCCTTCCCGATGGTGCGATCATGGGCGGATGACGGCATGGCGGGACGTCGAACAGGCGGAGCCGGAGTTCGCGCAGCGGGTACGGGCGCTGTTCGACGCTCACCGGCACAAGACGATTGCCACCGTGCGAGCCGACGGGTCGCCGCGGATCTCCGGGATCGAGGCGGCCTTCGAGGAGGGCGAGCTGGTGTTCGGCTCGATGATGAACGCGCGCAAGGGGGCGGATCTGCGCCGGGATCCGCGGTTCGCCCTGCACAGCGCCACGGTCGACCCGGTCGAGGGCGCCGAGGCACGGTGGCCGGGCGAGGCGAAGATCTCCGGCCGGGCGATGGCGGCCGGGCCGATCACCGAAGGACCGGACGGTGACCGCTTCCAGGCCGACATCGCCGAGGTCGTGCATACCCACCTCAACGCCAAGGCCACGATGCTCGTCGTGGAGTGGTGGACGCCCGCTCACGGGCTGCGCAGGACCGAACGCGAATGACGGTGCTACGGGGCACTCGTGCCCTGCAGGCCGCGGTCGATGAAGCGGATCATCCAGTCAAAGCTCTGGTCCGGATCGGCGTCCCACTGGAAGCCCCGGGAGGCTTCCAGCATGGCGAACCCGTGGATGGTGCTGCGGATGGTCCGGATGGCGTGGTTCATCTCGTCCTCGCCGATGCCGTACCCCCGCAGCACCGCGGCGATCGAGTCGAGCACGCGGGTGCTCGCGGCCAGCAGCGGGTCGTCCGGCCCGCTGAACTCGGCGCCCACCGTGGCCGTGTAGCGGCCCGGGTGCGCGGCCACGTAGTCGCGGACCGCGGTCAGCAGCGCGGCCAGCGCGTCGAAGCCGGCCTGCCCCTGCACCGCGTCGCGGATCACCTCGCCGAGTTCGGTCATGGCGAGGGTGGCGACCCGGTGCTGCAGGTCGGCCAGCCCGCCGACGTGCTTGTACAGGGACGGCGTGCGGACGCCGAGCCGGTCGGCGAGCAGGGCCATGGTGAGGCCCGCGTATCCGGTCTCGTCGGCCAGCCCGGCGGCCGCGGCGACGACATCGCCGCCGTTCAGCCCCGCTCTAGGCACCCGCGTGCTCCTTGAGGAACGGGATCACCAGCGCGGCGACCTCGCCCGGGGACTGCGCGTGCGGGTAGTGCCCGGCCCCGTTGACCATCGCGACCGTGCCCAGCCCGGACGGCATGGCGGCGACGATGTCGTCGCCCTCGGCCCTGGGGTCGGCGAAGTCGGGGTCGAGCGTGCCCATCACGACCAGGGCCGCGCACGTGATGTTCGGCAGCTGCGCGCCGGCGTCGGCGGGCGTGGACTTGCCGGTCTTCATGAACTCGGCCATCCGGCCGGGCTCGCGCAGCTTGGCCGCCAGCGCGGCCATGTACTCGGCGTAGTCGGCGGGCTTGGTCGGATAGGCCACGTCGAGGTAGCGCATCCACAGGCCCAGGTTCTTGAGCAGCTGCGTGCCCAGCAGCCGGGTCATACCCCGCCGGTACCGCCCGATCCGCAGCAGGCCGCCCAGGCTGATCTTCTGCGTCTTGGTGAACGGGTTGATCTCGACGATGCCGCTGACCAGTTCCGGCTCCGTGGCCGCGGCGATGGTGGCGGCCCCGCCCGAGATGGAGTGCCCGACGATGACGGCGGGGCCGCCCAGGTGGCGGATCAGCGCGATCAGGTCGCCCGCGATATCGGTGCGGGTGATGGCGGCCTTGCCGGTGACGGACGTCCAGCCCATGCTGGACTCCCCGTGCCCGCGCAGGTCCGCGTTGGCCACCCGGTAACCGGCCTGCGCCAGCTTCGGCGCCAGGAACCGGTACGCCTGCCGGCGGTCGCCGATGCCGTGCGACAGCACCACCAGCGGGCCCTCGCCGGTCACGTCGTACGCGATCCTGCCGCCCGCCAGTTCGAGGAACTCGGTCATGTCAGCCTCCATAGCTAAGTAAGTTAGCTTTAAAGCTAATCTAATTAGCCTGGGCCGTCAAGCGGGCCGGCGACGGCGCCGCGGCCGGCGGCGCGGTCCGGTCCGGCGGCCATCACCCGTCTTGGAGCTGCGGTTTCCCCGCCAGGTAGCGGAGCACGGCCAGCACGCGGCGGTTGTCGCTCTCGTCCGGCGGCAGGCCGAGCTTGGTGAAGATGCTGGCCACGTGCTTCTCCACCGCCCCGCCCGAGACCACGAGCTCGGCCGCGATCCCGGCGTTCGACCTGCCCTCGGCCATCAGCGCCAGCACCTGGCGCTCCCGCGGGGTCAGCGTGGCCAGGCCGCCGCGCTGCCTGCTGGCCCGGAACAGCTGGCTGACCACCTCCGGGTCCAGGGCGGTCCCGCCGTCGGCCACCCGCTGCAGCGCCGCGGTGAACTCGGCCACGTTAGCGACCCGGTCCTTGAGCAGGTAGCCCACCCCGGCCGCGCCGCCCTCGAGCAGCTGCGCGCTGTAGGAGGTCTCGATGTACTGGGAGAACACCAGGACGCCGGTGCGGGGAAAGTCGTGCCGCAGCTTCAGCGCGGCCCGCAGTCCCTCGTCGCTGTGCGTCGGCGGCATCCGGATGTCGACCACGGCCACGTCCGGGCGATGCTCGGCCACCGCGGCCAGCAGCGCGTCCCCGTCGGGCACCGCGGCGCAGATCGCGTGCCCGCGGTCCTCGAGCAGCCGGGTCAGCCCCTCCCGCAGCAGCGCGGCATCCTCGGCGATCACCACCCGCATCACACAGCCCCTTTCAGGCCTTCATCGGCAGCACGACGGTCACCACGGTAGGGCCGCCGGACGGGCTGGACACGTCGACCCGCCCGTCTACGGTGGAGACGCGCTGCACCAGCCCGGAGAGCCCGCTGCCCCGGGTCACGTCCGCGCCGCCGACGCCGTCGTCGCTGACGTCGAGGCGGAGCACCCCGGCCCGTTCGGTACTGATGTTGATCGTGATCTGGTTGGCAAAGCTGTGCTTGGTCGCATTGGCGATCAGCTCGGCCGCGCAGAAGTAAGCGATGGTCTCGATGGCCGGCGCGGGCCGCTGGCCGATGCTGGCGGTGACCGAGGCCGGGATGGCGCTGCTGGCGGCCAGGCTGTCCAGCGCACTGGCCAGGCCGTTATCCAGCACCGGCGGGTGGATGCCGCGGGCCAGGTCGCGCAGGTCGGCCAGGGCGTCCACCGCGTTGCGGTGCGCCGCGTCGATCAGCTCGCGGACCGTCGCGTCGTCGTCATCCAGCTTCTCCCGGGCCATGCCCAGGTTCATGGCCAGCGCGGCCAGCCGCATCTGGGCGCCGTCGTGCAGGTCCCGCTCGACCCGGCGCAGCGCCGCGGCCGAATCCTCCACCGCCAGCGTCCTGGTCCGCTCCAGCTCGCTGACCCGCTCGGCCATGGTGCTCGGCCCGAGCAGGCCGCGGACCAGCGCGTGATCGGCCGTGTTGATCCCGCGGGCCAGCCACGCCGCGATGACCACGCAGAGCGCGCCGGACAGGGCCGCGAGATAGGTACCGGGCCAGCTGGAAATGGAGAGACTTCCGACGAACGGGAGCGGAACCACCGCCACCAGCGGCGACAGGCTCGTCCCGCCGGGGTGGTTGCGGAACAGCAGCCAGTCGACCGGATAGGTGATATCGACCAGGCCGAAGACGGTGAGCGTGATCGCGTACAGCTGCACCCCGGCGACCGGCAGCTTGATCAGGCTGTACCAGACGCCCCGCCAGGCGGCCCGGTCCCGCAGCCGCCGGTCCAGGCGGCCGAGCACGCCGGTGCCCGGCTGGAATCGCGACGGCGCCTCGACCCGGTGACCGAGGAACCGCCTGAGCAGGCGACGGTGCAGCGAGCCGAGCCGCCGGGACACCCGCAGCGCCACGGTGAGCAGCAGCAGGCCGACGACGGTGCCGATGACCGAGGCTGACACGGTGAAGCCGGACGTCAGCAGCACCACGGTGACGACGAAGCCGGCCACTCCGGCCAGCCCGCCGGTCAGGCAGTACAGCAGCTCACGACCGGTCCGGCGGGTGAGCGGGGCACCGAAGACGATGCCCGCTACCCGCCGGAGCTCGGATTCCACAGACCTATTGTCCTCCGCCGACTGGTTCAGTTCACGCGTCGCGCCGGGCCAGCGCCCAGCCTCCCGCGAGCAGCGCGACGGCCGCGTACACGCACAGCATGCCGAACCCGACACCGGGAGACAGGCTATGCGCCACCGGCTTGACCGCGGTCAGCGAGTTCTCCGCGATCACCATCGGCAGGAACTGGCCGACCGAGTTCTGGATCGAGGTGCCCAGCGGCAGCAGGATGAGCGGGAGCACGAACAAGATCCCGGCCACAGCCGAGATCGCGCCCGCCGTGTGCCTGATGACGGCGCCCAGGCCGAGAGCGACGAGCGCGATCAGGGCCGGGTAAGCGCCGGCCATCAGCACCGCGCGCAGCACGCCGGGCTGGCCGAGGGTGGCGTGCGGGGCCGGGGACCTCAGCACGAGCTCGCCCGCGGCGAACGCGGCGAACGCGAAGATCTCCCCCGCGACCAGCGTGACCGCGCCGAGCACGGCCGCCTTGGCCGCGAGCAGCAGCGGACGGCGGGGCACCGCGGCCAGCGTGGCGCGGATCATCCCGGAGGAAAACTCGGTGGTGATGACGAGGGCGCCCAGGACGCCGAGGGCGAGCTGGCCGATCGCGAGCCCGGCGAAGCTCATCTCGGTCGGGTCGAAGGACGCCCGGTCCGGGGCGGACATCGTGGCCCAGTGCTGATGGATCATGACCAGGATGGCCAGGCCGATCATGCCGGCCGCGAAGACGAGCAGAGTCCACCCCGTGGACCGGACGCTGCGCAGCTTCAGCCACTCCATCCGGGCCACGGAGCGGAACCCGTAACCTCCGCCTGCGGTCTGGGTCGCGCTGCGGGTCAGTGTGGCGGTGGTCATCACAGGCTCCCCTGGTAGGCGAGGTTGCTGGCGGAGTAGTCGGTGCTGCCCTCGGTGAGCGCGAAGAACGCCTCCTCGAGGGAGTTGCTGCGGGCGGAGAGCTCGGCCACCGTGGTCTGCGCGAGCAGGCGGCCCTGGCCGATGACCACGAGGCGGTCGGCGGTCTGCGCGACCTCGCTGATCAGGTGGCTGGAGATGAGCACGGTCCGGCCCCGCGCGGCCAGGTTCTTCAGCAGGTTGCGGATCCACCGGATACCTTCCGGGTCCAGGCCGTTGACCGGTTCGTCCAGCAGCAGCACCGCCGGGTCACCGAGCAGCGCGGCGGCGATGCCGAGCCGCTGGGACATGCCGAGGGAGAACTTGCCCGCGCGCCGGTCGGCTGCCTTCTCCAGCCCGGTGATCTCGAGCACCTCGCTGACCCGCGCCTTCGGGATCGAGTTGCTCACCGCCAGCGCGCTCAGGTGCGCCCGCGCGGTGCGTCCGGGGTGAAAGGCCTTGGCCTCCAGCAGCGCGCCGACCTCGCGCAGCGGGCTGCGCAGGTCGTGGTAGTTCTTCCCGCCGATCCGCACCGAGCCGGCGTCCGGCCGGTCCAGGCCGAGCATCATCCGCATCGTGGTGGACTTGCCCGCGCCGTTCGGCCCGAGGAACCCTGTTACCGTGCCCGGCATGACGTCAAAGGTGAGGTGGTCCACGGCGATGGTGGAGCCGTACCGCTTGACCAGGCCGCGTGCCTCGATCATGAGAAATCCTCCGTTACTGTCGGAGCGTGCCCGGCCCCCGCGTACTGGCGGGCACGCTCGCTGCTACGTAAGCAATGCGTCTGGTGCTTACGCTATGAATCAGGCACCCCCTCGGAGAACACGGCCAACACCCCTCTTGGGGGTGGGGTTTCCCCCCGTACCGACGGCGGTTGGCCGCTTACGAGGGCGCCCGGCGGCTTCGAGCGGATCGAGGACGTGCTGAGCACGGCCGAACTGGCCGCGTCGCTGAGTATTACCAGCGGTGGGTCGTAGCGTACGAGTGGCGGCGGATGGCCTCGGTGTCCTCGGGCGGCTCGTAGACCGACTGCACCGCGACGCGGCCGGGACCCCACAGCCTGACCCAGATGCTGCGGTAGCTCCACGAGCTGCGCCAGAAGGACAAGCCCAGGTTCCGCGGATACTCCAGGTGCAGCGCCATCCGCACGGTCACGTCCCGGTACAGCAGGGAGCTCGGCTGGATCAGCATGGTCTCGCCCTGCCGGAGATCACGGATGAACACGTTGCCCGGCGCGTGCAGCAGCAATAGGCCGGGGGCTGCCTGCGCGCCGAACACGTCGCCGTACCGCCCCATCGGGTAGTGCATCTCCCGGTCGTCGGAGTCCTGGCCGGTCTCGTACCAGACGTCCGACGGGTACCAGTCGTACTTGATGTTGCCGGTGGCGACCAGGAACCGGTGCTCGCGGACCCAGATCTGCTGGCCGTGCTGCATCGGCAGCGCCACGATCTCGCCCGCGTGATTGTCCGACAGCGCGAGGTGCCCGGGGCCGCGGGCTTCCACCATGATCAGCGGCAGCCCGGCCATCTTCCGGTTCCACGCGCCCTTCATCGGCATGTTGGTCAGCCGGGTCTGCGGCTCGGTCCAGAGCAGCACGTGGTGGGAGAAGTAGATCCAGTCCTCGGGTGCGAGGGTGAACTCCGCGGCCGGGACGGTGGTACCGGCGATCTGGCAGTGCGACTGGCCGAGCTGGAGCCGCGCCATGTCCCTGATCGGCGGCTGCTCGACCCAGCCGGAGTCGCTGACCACGGACCTGATGTCGACCGGCGCCCCGCACAGCGGGCAGGTCGGCGAGCCCGGGTCGCTCGGCTGCCTGCAGTAGCGGCAGATATAGGTGTTCATCGGTCTCAGTCCGCGTGGTGGTGGACGTACATGGACTGGATCCCGACCCGGCCAGGACCGGTCATCTCGGCCAGGTACATGCCGTGCCGCAGCAGCCCGGTCTTCAGCGGCATCTGCGTCGCCTGCATCTGCACCGTGGCGTCCTTGTACAGGAAGCCGCCCGGCTCGACCAGGATCTTCTCGCCCGGCCGCAGCATCCGCTCCAGCACGTCCCCGTTCCCGTGCAGCAACAGCATGCCCGGGTAGCCGGCCGTGATGAACCGGTCCATGTACATGCCGTTCCCGCCGTGCAGCAGGTTGACCAGGCCCTTGATCCGGATGAACGAGTACTGGACGCTGTGCGAGGCGACCAGGAAGGCGTGCTCGCGGACGTCCAGTTCCATGCCGGGGTGCAGCGGCAGGACGACCATCTCGCCGGGCGCGTTCCGGGAGAACGCGATGCGGCCCGGGCCGTTGGCCACGGTGACGATGTGCGGCATGCCGCCGATCGAGCGCTTCAGCCCGCCGCCGGTGTTCAAGGACGAGAGCGGGACCGTCTCGTCCTTCCACAGCAGTACGTGATGCTCGAAGTAGAGGGCGTCCTGCGGATGGAGGTTGATCTCCGCGACCGGGACGAGCTCGCCCTCGACCTGGCAGGTGCTGCCGGAGAACCGGAACTCGGTCATGTCGCGCAACCGCGGCGCCTCGCGCCAGCCCGAGTCGCTGACCTTGTTCCTCTCATCGAGGGGGGCGCCGCACGTCTGGCAGCTCGTGGTGCCCGGCTGGTTCTGCGCCTGGCACCACTGGCACTGAATCATTTCCACGCTGGGAAGATAGCAGGTAAGGACCTGTGTCAGCGCCTTATGCCGTAATCGGGAGAACCGGTATGGTTCTCCCATGGCACTGCTCGGGCGTGAATTCATCGCCGTACCTGACGACCGCAAAGGTCAGATCGTCTTCAAGTGGCCGGACATCACCATCCGTCGCTTCACGCGCGCGATCGTCAACGCGGACGAGATGGCGCTGTTCGTCAACACCGGCCAGGTCGTGCAGACCATGGGCCCGGGCCGGCACCAGATCGACGCGAACGAGCTCCCGGGTCTCGGCGTGGTCATCGACTCCGTCACCGGCGGGAACGCCTACCGCGCCGAGCTGTACTTCGTCGGCACGCGCGAGTACACCGGCTTCAAGTTCGGCGGCCGGGTCGACGACGTGCAGGACCCGCGGACGGGGCTGGTGGTGACGCTCCGGGTGTTCGGCGACTACGCGCTGCGGATAGCCGATCCGGTGCGGCTGGTGACCAACATGACCGCCACGGTCGACGTCACCGACAACGAGCGGATCGCCGGCTGGGTGAGCGACCAGCTGCTCAAGGTGCTGCGGACGCACGTCACCACCCAGATCATCCGCAACGGCTGGCCGATCCTGGGCTTGATGGCGTACTCCGCGGAGATCGAGCAGGCCACCATCGACGCCGCCAACGGCCAGCTCGTCGCCTACGGCGTGCAGCTGACCCGGATGGGCAACTTCGACGTCAACCTCTCCCCCGAGGATGAGCAGCAGCTCAAGCAGCTGGCCAAGGACACCAGTTACTCCCAGCTGGCCGGTGGCTTCCAGAACTACGCGGCCGGCGAGATGGCGCTCGGCGCGGGCCAGGGCATGGCCAAGGGCGGCGGCGCGACCGACGGGGCGTTCCTCGGTGCCGGATTCGGGCTGGCCAGCGCGTTCGGCGCGCAGCAGGTGCAGGCTCAGCAAGCGCAGCAGGCTCAGGCCGCCCAGCAGGCCGCGGCCCAGCACGGCGTCCCCTACGGTCAGGGCGCTCCCGGCGGGCCTCAATACGGCGGCCAGCCGCAGGGCGGACCGCCGCCCCAGCAGGCCGCGTCCGGCGCGGCGTGCGCGTCCTGCCAGGCGCAGAACCCGGCGGGGGCGAAGTTCTGCATGGGCTGCGGTCAGGTGCTCGCGCCCGCCGTCCAGCACTGCACGGAATGCGGCACCGAACTCCCGCCCAGCGCGCACTTCTGCTCCGGCTGCGGTACCCGCGTCGGCGCCTGACACAACCGCGGCGTCGCTACCGGCCGGCTCAGTCCCAGGCGGGTTCGGTGGCCTCGCGGACGTTGCCGTCCGGGGTGAAGATGAGGAACCGCTCGAACGACCGGGCGAACCAGCGGTCGTGCGTGACCGCGAGCACCGTGCCCTGGTAGGACTCCAGGCCCTGCTGCAGCGCCTCGGCGCTGGGCAGGTCGAGGTTGTCGGTCGGCTCGTCGAGCAGCAGCAGCGTCGAGCCGGCCAGCTCGAGCAGCAGGATCTGCAGCCTGGCCTGCTGGCCGCCGGACAGGGTGCCGAACGGCTGCCGGGCACAGCTGCTCAGCTCATAACGGGACAGCGCGGACATCGCCTCGTTGATCAGCAGCGCGTGCTCGGTCATCAGCAGCTCGACCGGGGTCCGCCCGGCCAGGTCCGGCCTTGTGTGGGTCTGCGCGAACATGCCCGGGACCACCCGGGCGCCCAGCCGGGCCCGACCTTCGTGCGGCACCTCCTCGCCCGCCAGCAGCCGCAGGAAACTCGACTTCCCCGACCCGTTGGCCCCGAGGATCGCCACCCGGTCGTCGAACCAGATCTCGGTACCGAACGAGTTGGTGTTACCGGTCAGCACCAGGTTCTCGCACATGACGGCGCGCTTGCCGGTCCGTCCGCCGCGCAACCGCATCGTGACGTTCTGCTCGCGCGGGGCTTCTTGCGGCGGGCCTTCGTCCTCGAACCGGCGCAGCCTGGTCACCGCGGCCTGGTACCGGGAGGCCATGCCGTCGTTGTAGGAGGCCTTCTGGCGCAGGGTGCGGACCAGTTCCTTCAGCTTCTCGTGCTCCTCGTCCCAGCGGCGGCGCAGTTCCTCGAGCCGGCTGATCCGGTCGGCGCGGGCCTGGGCGTAGTTACCGAAGCCGCCGCCGTGCACCCAGACGTGCCGGTCCTCGACGGTCACGATGCGCTGCGCGCAGGCGGCCAGCAGTTCCCGGTCGTGGCTGACCAGCAGCACGGTCTTCGGCGTGCTGGCCAGCTGCTGCTCGAGCCAGCGCTTGCCCGGCACGTCCAGGTAGTTGTCTGGCTCGTCGAGCAGCAGCACCCCGTCGTTGCCGCGCAGCAGCGACTCGAGCACCAGCCGCTTCTGCTCGCCGCCGGACAGCGTGCCCACGTCACGCCAGCGGCACTGGTCGTACGGGATGCCGAACGCGGCCACCGTGCACGCGTCCCAGTGCACCTCGGCCTCGTAGCCCCCGGCCTCACCCCATTCGGCCAGGGCCGCCGCGTAGCGCAGCTGGGCGCGCTCGTCGTCGCGTTCCATCATGGCCAGCTCGGCCGCGTCCAGCCGCGCCGCGGCTTCCCGCACCCGCGGCGGTGCGACGGAGAGCAGCAGGTCGCGGACCATGGGCGTGATGCCCTGGCTATGGTCCGTGCCGATGAACTGGCGCATGACACCGAGGCCGCCGGTCGAGGTAACGCTACCTTCCTGCGGCTGGAGGTCACCGGCGACCAGCCGGAGCAGCGTGGTCTTGCCCGCTCCGTTCGGCCCGACCAGGGCGGCGGTGGTCCCCTCGCCGATGCGGAAGCTCACGTCGTCGAGCAGCGTCCGCCCGTCCGGCAGGACGTGGCTCACGTGCGCCACCTCGACGTGCCCCCATGAGCTCACCCCCGGACAATAGCCGCGAGCCACCCAGCCCACCAAGCCATTAATCCACGCCGTCACCCGTGGCGTCAGGCCGCGATCCTGTCCGGAGGCCGCAGGCGTGGGGTTTGGGAGAGCCTTGCGGCTGGTGACAGCGAGCCGGTTGAACGCGTTGATCACCGTGATGGCCCAGGCGACGACCTGATACTGATCTTCGGTGGAGACCCACGTGGCCTCGTCGTACACCTCGTCGGAGACGTCCTTCGTCTCGGCCAGCCTTCTCGCGTCGCGGGCGTGCATGTCCAGGCAGAACGCGCAGCCGTTGAGCATCGACGCGCGGATCTTGACAAGCTCGAGGAGGCGCTGGTCCAGGCCCGCGTCTGCCGCCGCCTTCTCGACCATCCTGTGCAGTCCGAGCAGGTGCTGGTACGGCTCCGAAGCCCCGGTGCTGAGCTGGATGCGGTTTGGCATGATTTTCACGCTAGCAACCCCACCCGCCCAGGCCCGTTCGGGCATACGGAGGTCGAACTGTGAGCTGGTCGTCCAAGAGCATCGATTTCATCACCCTGTTCACCGAGGACCTGGAGCGATCGAAGGGGTTTTACCAGGATGTCTTCGGCTTGCGGCTGATCTTCGAGGACGAGAACTCGGCGGTGTTCCGCTTCGCGAACGCGGGCATCAACCTCCTCCGGGCCGAATCCGCCGGCAATCTCGTCAGCCCCGGGACCGTCGCCAGCCGCGACGCGGGGGCGCGCCTCGTGTTCACGATCGGCGTGGACGACGTCGACGCAGTGTGCGCGGAACTAGCCGTGCACGGAGTGGAGCTGCTCAACGGCCCGGTGAACCGGCCATGGGGAGTCCGCACGGCCAGCTTCACCGATCCTGGCGGCCATATCTGGGAGGTCGCCCAGGAACTGGCCCGGGCCGATGGTTCATAGCGCTTCTGTCAGGCCGCCCGTCGCTTATCACCACGCCGTCGCTGATCAGCTCGATACCTGGTACCACGGACGCCGCCCCGAAGTGTTGGGCCGGGGCGCGCGCTGGCCTTCACCGTGCGGGCGAGATAGGTTGCAGCCGTGAGCACGCGAGTAGCGCCGATCTTCCCGGTTAGCGACATGGCCGCTGCCCTTGCCTATTACGGCGGGCTCGGTTTCGGTACCCGCGAATGGGACGGCGGCGGATACGGCTTCATCACCTTTGATGGCGTGGAGATTCATCTCGGCACGGAGCCCGACCTCGACAAGCTGACGGGCCGCCGGGCAACGGCTTACCTGTTCGTCGAGGACGCCGGCGCGCTGGCCCGGACGTGGCTTGCGGCCGGAGGCGATGTGCGCCTTCCGGAGGACACCGAATGGGGGCAGCACGAGGGCGTGCTCATCGATCCTGACGGCAACATCATCCGGTTCGGCTCACCGATGGACTGAGGCCGCTAGCGGCCTTGATGCGGCGGGCTGACCATAGGTTCAGACATCCGTGAAGATCTCGATCCGCGGCGCCCCCTCGACGCCGGCTCGGCCCATGGCCTCACGCAGGCCCGGGTCGCGGGCGAAGCTGCCCGCTTGTTCGGCGGTCGGGAAGTCATGGGTGACGAACAGCTCGTTGCCGTCATCGGGCAGCCGCAACACGCGCTGGGCGATGCAGCCGTGCTGCGCACGCAACGATTCGACCTCGTCGTAGACCGCCCGCCAGGCGGCGTAGTCACGGACGTGGTGCCGGATGGCAAGTGTTGCGCTCATGTGGTCTCCCCCTCTGCGAACGGAGGCTTCCCGCCTCCCTTGCGGGCAGGCTAGACCGGCAAGTGCTTCATCGACAAGATATTCGTCTCGGAAATATAAATCTCGTATCCGAAATTTACCTGATCAGAATCATGTATCGAAACACGATCTATACCTGCAAAACACGCTAATACCGGCATGAATGCTGAGCATGGGGTTCCGGTCGGAGGAACGCGGCTTCCACGGCGCGCGATCCGGTGCTGGCGTGGCGGGAGTGACGCAAGCCCGCTACCTGCCACCCCTATCGTTTAGGTCGATAGCGCGCGGAATGAATGAGCGGCTGGCCGGGCTGTTCGGTGACATGAGCATCGAACTGGGCAAGGTCGGTATCTGGCGGCACCTCTCGGGGCTCACCCCGGAGGTCGTGGCCGAAGTGGAAGCGCTCGGGTACGGAACCATCTGGGTGGGTGGCTCCCCACCGGGTGATCTGGCCTTCGTGGAGCACCTGCTGGACACCACGCAGCACATCGCCGTGGCCACCGGGATCGTCAACGTGTGGAAGGACGATGCCGCGACCGTGGGCGCCTCCTACCACCGGGTTACCGCCAGGCACCCGGGCCGCTTCCTGCTCGGCCTCGGCATCGGGCACCCCGAGGCCACCGACAAGTACCAGCGGCCCTACGCCACGCTCGTCAGCTACCTGGACCAGCTCGATGACCTCAAGGTCCCGGTCGAGGGCCGGGTCCTGGCGGCTCTCGGCCCCCGGGTCCTGCGGCTCTCGGCGGAGCGGGCCGCGGGCGCGCACCCTTACCTGGTCACGCCGGAGCACACGCGCCGGGCCCGGCAGATCCTCGGCGACGGGCCGCTGCTCGCTCCGGAGCAGAAGCTGGTCCACCAGACCGACCCGGAGCGGGCCCGCGCCATCGGCCGCCCGCGGGTGCAGAACCCGTATCTCGGCCTGACCAACTACCTCAGCAACCTGCGCAGGCTGGGCTGGACGGACGCCGACCTCACCGGCGGCGGCAGTGACGCGCTGATCGACGCGCTCGCCGTTCACGGCGATGCGGCGGCGATCGCCCGCGGCGTGACCGCGCACCTGGACGCGGGCGCGGACCACGTGGCCACGCAGGTCCTCAACCCCGATCCCATGCCCGCGCTGCGCGCGCTGGCCGGCCAGCTCCAGCTGACCCCCCGCTGACGACGGGTATCCGGACCAGCCCTGCGAATGACGCGATTGCCCCCCGCCCTCAACGGTGCCAGTATTGGCACTACCATGACAGAGCCAATCTGGGCCTCGATGGCTGCCTCTCGCCGCGCAGGAGGCGTCATCGGCGCCGTCGCCCTGGCCGACCTGCTCGGCCACTGGCCGACGGCGGACGGCCCGCTCTACCGGCTGCTCGCCACGCGGATCGCCCGGCTGGCCGACACGGGCGAACTGTCCGCGGGCCTGCGGCTGCCACCCGAGCGTGACCTGGCCGCCGCCCTGTCCGTGAGCAGGAACACCGTGGCCGCCGCCTATCAGGTGCTGCGCGACGAGGGCATGGCGGAGAGTCGCCAGGGGGCCGGCACCCGGATCGTCCCGCACCGCACCACCCCGGCCGCGGTGCACCGGGCCAACGGCTTCTTCGCCGGCCTGCTCGAGAACTCCGTGCTCGACGCCGACCTCAGCCTGGCCGCGGTGGACTGCGCACCGCAGGTGGCGGCGGCGCTAGCCGAACCATCCTCCGTCCTGGGCGGGACCGGACTGGTGACCGCCACCAGCGGCTATTTCCCGCTCGGACTGCCCGCCCTGCGCGTCGCTGTCGCCAGCCACCTGACGCACCGCCTCGGGCTGCCCGCCGACCCGGCCGAGGTCATCGTCACGACCGGCGCCCAGCAAGCCCTGGACCTGCTCATCCGGTGTGAGGTGCTGCCCGGCCAGCCGGTCGTCGTCGAGGATCCGACGTTCCCCGGCGCGCTCGACGCGCTGTACCGGGCCGGCGCCCGGGTCCTCCGGATTCCGGCCGGCGCGGGCCTGGACCCGGACCGGCTCGAGCACGTGGTCCGCACGCACCGGCCGGCGCTGGTCTACCTGGTCCCCACCCATCACAACCCGACCGGGCTGGTCATGCCGGCCGGGCACCGCCGCCGCGTGGCCCGGCTCGCCGCGGCGCGCCCGGACACCCTGTTCGTCGACGACATGACATTGGCCGAACTCCCGCTCGGCGACCACCCGGTCCCGCCCCCGCTGGCCGCCCTCGATCCTGGGCAGCCGAACATGGTCAGCGTCGGCTCGCTGTCCAAGCTGTACTGGGGCGGCCTGCGGACCGGCTGGATCAGGGCCAGCACGGGCCTGATCGCCCGGGTCGCCGCGGCCAAGGCAGCGGCCGACCTGGGCAGCGCGGCCTTCTCGCAGGCGATCGCGGCCGCGCTGCTGAACGACGAGCACGACGACATCGTCAAGTGGCGCCGGGAGTGGCTGCGGGCCCGGCACGACGCGCTGGCCGGAGCCTTGCGCAGCGCCCTGCCCGAGTGGACCTGGCCCGAACCCGACGGCGGCCTCACCCTCTGGGTACGGCTCCCATGGCCGGCCGACAGCGGCGCGTTCGCCCAGGCCGCGCTCAGGCACGGGGTAGCCGTGGTTCCCGGCCGCCTGCTGAGCGCTCACGCGGGGGCGGGCGGCGGCAGCATAGCCAGCGGCGGGCGGGAGGGCTCCGGCCGGGCGAGCGAATACCTGCGGCTGGCGTTCACCCAGCCGCCGGACGTCCTGGCCAGGTCGGCCGTTGCCCTCGCCCGGGCCAGCGCCGGGAACTTACACCAGGGCGGTGCCGATCAGCCCGTTCCTGGTCACCAGCGCGGTGAGTTCGTCGGCGGCCAATGCCTCGGTTCCGGCCGGCCGGACCGGGAGCACCATGTAGCGGGCCTCCGAGGTCGAATCCCAGACCGTGATCGCCACCTCGCCGGGCAACTCCAGGCCGAACTCGGCGAGCACCGCGCGCGGCTCCCGTACCGTCCGCGACCGGTAGGCGAAGCTCTTGTACCAGCCGGGCGAGGGCCCGAGCAGCGACACCGGGTAGCAGGAGCAGAGCGTGCAGACGATCACGTTGTGCGTGGTCTCGGTGTTCGGCACGATCCGCAGCGTGTAGCTCAGGTCGCCGAAGCCCATTTCCCTCGCGGCGGCGTCGCCGTCGGACAGCAGCAGGTCACGGTACTGCGGATCGGTCCAGGCCCGGGCCACCATCCGGGCGCCGTTGACCGGCGAGGCCCTCGTGTACAGCCTGGTCAGGAACTCATCCATCTCGTCGTCGCTGGTCAGCCCGGCCGCGATCAGCCGTTCTTCGAGGCGCCGCGCCCGCGCGGCGACCGGAAGGTCGTCATGCCCGGTCAAGGTAGGACTCCCACAGGTCGACGGTCACGGCGTGGTCGCCGCTGCCCCAGAGGTCGGCCGCTGAGAAGCGGACCGCATAGCAGGTCTGGACCCGCGGCGGGTCGATGCCGCGGGCGCTGTCGTCGGGCACCGGCCACCGGTCGATGGCGGTGACGATCACCCCGGTATGACCGCGCACGTACCGCGGCACCCTGGTGTGGTAGTCGGGGTCGCCGGCCTTCACCCGGACCCGGGCACCCGCCTCGTAGCTCACGGCAGCACGCCCTTCTCCGCGACGAGCATCTCCAGCGCGCCGAGCCAGCGCTCGTAGTACGACGCCGCCAGGTACTGCCCGGGCGGCAGCCGCTCGATCGCGTTCCTCAGCTCGTCGCTGTTGAACAGGCCGCGCCGCCGCAGCAACGCGGCCAGCGCGTACACCCGCGCCTCCCAGTCCGCTCCGAACGCGGGCTCGCCGTCCTCGCCCACCGGTACCGGCCCGAACCCGGTCTGACCGCCCATGTCATGCACACGGCTCACGTAGGCGACCCTAACAGCATTGATCCCGAACGGACCTGGCGCGTGCCCCGCCGGAGCCCGGATGTTACTTATAGTCGTATGACAGCAAACAGCATGAGCTCGGGCAGCGGACTTCGCAGCACGCAGTGGTTCGGCGCGACCGGCCGGTCCGGAATGGCCTACCGGGGCTGGATGCGCAGCCAGGGCTTCACCCCGGAGGTCTTCGACGGCCGCCCGGTCATCGGCATCGCGACCACCTGGTCCGAACTGGCGCCGTGCAACGTCCACCTGCACCGGGTCGCCGAGTCGGTCAAGCGCGGGGTCTGGCAGGCGGGCGGGTTCCCGCTGGAGTTCCCGGCCATGGCGCTCGGCGAGACGCTGCTGCGGCCCACCGCCATGCTGTACCGGAACCTGCTGGCCATGGAGGCCGAGGAGCTGATGCGGGCCAACCCGCTGGACGGCGTGGTGCTGCTGTCCGGGTGCGACAAGACCACTCCGGGGCTGCTGATGGCCGCGGCCAGCGTAGACCTCCCCGCGGTGATGGTCACCGGCGGCCCGATGCTCAACGGCAAGTACCAGGGCACCGACGTCGGCTCGGGCACGGCCGTGTGGCGGTTCGAGGAAGACCTGGTGGCGGGGCGGATGACCCAGGAGGAATGCGCCTTCGCCGAGGGCTGCATGGCCCGCTCCAACGGGCACTGCATGACGATGGGCACCGCGTCGACCATGGCGTCGATGGCCGAGGCGCTCGGCATGCAGCTGCCGTACTCGGCGACCTGGCCCGCGGTCGACGCCCGCCGGTACGAGACCGCGCAGCGGGCCGGCCAGGTGATCGTCGGCCTGGTCCGGGACGACCTGCGGCCCTCGGCCATCATGACCAGGGCGGCGTTCGAGAACGCGATCCGGGTCAACGCGGCGATCGGCGGATCGACGAACGCGGTGATCCACCTGCTGGCCATCGCCGGCCGTCTCGGCGTGCCGCTCGCGCTCGACGACTTCGACGCGCTGGCCCGCGATGTCCCGACCCTGGTGAACCTGCAGCCGAGCGGCCAGTACCTGATGGAGGACTTCTGCTATGCCGGCGGGCTGCCGGCGGTCATGCGCGAGCTGGCCTCCAGCGGCCTGCTGCACGCCGGCGCGATCACGGTGACCGGGTCCGCGGTGGGCGCCAACGTGGCCGACGCGCCGTGCTGGAACCGCGAGGTCATCAAGACCATGGCCGAACCGTTCCAGCCCGCCGGGACCGGCACCGCGGTGCTGCGCGGCAACCTGGCCCCGGGCGGGGCGGTGATCAAGCAGTCGGCCTCCTCGCCGCACCTGCTCAAGCACCGGGGCCGGGCGCTGGTGTTCGACTCCCCCACGGACTACTACGCCGTGTCGAACGATCCCGACCTGGATGTCGACGAGGACACCGTACTGGTCATCCGGTACTGCGGTCCGCGCGGCTATCCGGGCATGCCGGAGGTGTCCAACGTGGCGCTGCCGAGGAAGCTCCTGCTCCGCGGCGTCCGGGACATGGTGCGGATCTGCGACGGGCGGATGTCCGGCACCGCCTACGGCACGGTGGTCCTGCACGTGTCGCCGGAGGCCGCCGCAGGCGGCCCGCTCGCCCTGGTGCGAACCGGTGACTGGATCACCCTGGACGTGCCGGCCAGGGCGCTGACGCTGGAGGTCGGCGACGACGAGCTAGCCGCCCGCCGCGCGCAGTGGCAGCCGCCCGCGGCGCACGCCAGCCGGGGCTGGACCTATCTGTACACCGAGCACGTGCTGCAGGCCGACGCAGGGGCTGACCTGGACTTCCTGGTCGGCGCCAGCGGGCACCCGGTGCCGAAGGACTCGCACTAAGTCCCGCCCGCGCACCGGCTCTCACCGGGTAGTGTTCACCCCTGCCCCCGTCCCTCTCAGAACCCAGGCAGGAATCCGTGGAGAGCGTCGTCCTTCTGGATGAAGCAGGCCAGGCCAGCGGCACGGCCGACAAGGTGGCCGTGCATCACGACCGCACCCCGCTGCACCTGGCGTTTTCCTGCTACCTGTTCAACCAGGCCGGCCAGTTCCTGCTGACCAGGCGGGCCGAGTCGAAGTGGACCTTCCCCGGCGTGTGGACCAACACCTGCTGCGGGCACCCGCTGCCGGGCGAGCCCATGTCCGACAGCGTGCTCCGCCGCCTGCGACACGAACTCGGGATCGGCGCGGCCAAGCTCACGCTGCTCCTGCCGCGGTTTCGTTACCAGGCGCGGATGGACAACGGGGTGCTGGAGAACGAGATCTGCCCGGTCTACGCGGCGTACGCCGACGAGTTGCCCGACCCCGATCCGGCCGAGGTCGCGGAGGCCAGGTGGGTCGACTGGGACGAGTTCTGCGCCGCGGTGCGGGCCGGCCGCCAGCCCATCTCACCGTGGTGCGCGATGCAGCTCACCGAGCTCACCGCCCTGGGCCCGCGGCCGCTGGACTGGATGCCGGCCGATGCGGCGGACCTGCCGCCCGCCGCGCTAGGCTAGCCGTCCACACCCGGCCGGGGGGAGAGCTTCCCCAGGCACACACAGCATCGTCAACACGCCCTCCACAGGGTTGTCCACACCAGTGGGTTTAGCCAGGTACGGGGCCTCACCCGGAATCTCCCGGCGCCAGGCCCCGGCCCAGGAGCTCGAGGACGTCGTCGAGGACGTCGTCGGGTACCCGGCCGCCGGCCGTCCATTCGGCCCAGCGCATGCCGACGAAGTTACCGATGCCGGTGTAGGCGAACGCGATGACCTCGGGATCGTAGCGCGCGTCCACCTCGTGGGCCATCTGGGCGACCCGCACGCCGCGCGCGTAACCCCGGGCCAGATGCTCGTAGTACTCGCGGAACAGGCGCTGGTCGATGAACTCGGACTCGCGGACGATGCGGTCGATCCAGGGACGTTCGGACAGCATGTCGAAGTACGCCCGGAACGAGGCGCGCTCCCTGGCCCGCTGGCCGCCCTCGGCGTGCTCGAGGGCGGCTTTCATGGCGTGCCTCAGGTCGTCGTTGATGCCGCGGACCACGGCGGCGAAGATCTCCGCCTTGGACCCGTAGTAGGAGTAGAAGCTGCCGGTGGCCATCCCGGCCCGGGCACAGATGTCGGCGACCGTCGTCCGATGGTAGCTGCGCTCGCCGAACAGCTCTTCTGCCGCCCGGAGCAGGCGGGCCGCGGCCGGTGCGGATGGCGGACGGGTACGCCCGCCCGCCATCCGGCTTGTTTCAGCTGTCATCGGATCAGCGGCATGGAGATTCCGGCTTGTGGGCCTGGAAACATCGCCGCCTCCGTTCAGGGTGTGCTATAATCGAACATGTTTGCGATAGCCAGGCAAACCCGCGGCGGGGCACGCCGTGGCTGCGCGGGAAGGCTTCCGGGATGCCGGGCCGGTGAACCGCGAACCTCAACTGCTCGCCTCTTAACTGATAGAAGAGTAGGTGGAATCCCGGCCTTCCGGGCTGGGAGGATGTCAAATCGGCTGATCCCTGCTCCACTCCACTTCCAATTAGTGCGAGCTTGCAGCGAGTGGCATACCGTCAAGGTGACGGTATGCCACTCGCCGGCGCCTGCTGCTCGGATCCCGAGTACGTGGAGATGGCACCCGACGCGGACGCGTCCGTGGTCAGGACCGACCCCTGCTGCACAAGCTGGCCATTCTGGATAACACCCATGTACGCACCGGTGATGCCCATGTGGTCAGTCGAAGAATACGAGTAGGGCGCCACCGCGGGTCCTTGCGGGAGCCCGTTCTGGATCGCCGTGACCAGGTCAGCCCGGGTCGGGTTGCGGCCCGCCTTGAGCATGGCCTGCACGAACGTGTAGCCGACGGCCTCGCCGTACAGCACGTTGCCGTCGAAGGGCGCCTTCGCGTCGTACTGGTCGTGCACCTTCTTGAACAGCGTGATCCAGCTGTTGTCCGCCGAGCCGAGGGCGGGCAGGTACCCGTCGGTGATGATCCCGTTGATGAGCTGGTTGCCGTTGACCTTCGCGCCGCCCTGCTTGGCGAACGACTCCAGCAGCCCGCTCAGGGTGATCGCGTCGGAGCCGACGCTGCTGACTACCAGCGTCGGGTTGAAGCCGAGCTTGAGCGAGTTCAGCTTGAGCAGCGCGGTGAACGCCGGGATGGAGTACGAGACGACCACCTGGGCGCCGGAGGCGCGCAGCGCGGCGACCGCCGGGCCGATGTTGGTGTTGGTCGGGTCGTAGGTCTGCTTGCTTACGACCATCGAGGCCGGGAGCTCGTCCAGCAGGCCCTTGACCCCGTCCTGGCCGAACTCGTCGTTCTGGTAGAAGAAGCCGACCTTCTTGCCCGCGAAGTGCTGCTTCACGTACTGGCCGAGGATCTTCCCCTCCCGGATGTAGTCGAGCTGCCAGCCGAACGTCTGCGGGTCCTTCGTCGGGTCGTTCCAGCATTCGCACCCGGACGCGACGAATACGTCCGGGACCTTCTCCGCGTTGAGGAAGCTCACCGCGGCCAGGTGCGTGGGCGTGCCGAGGCCGTCGAACATGGCGTACACGCTGTCCTGCAGCACCAGCTGGCGCACGACCGACGCCGTCTTGGTCGGGTTGTAGCCGTCGTCGAGGTACTTGTAGACGATCTTGCGGCCGTTCACGCCGCCGTGGGCGTTGACGTAGGCGAAGTACGCGGCCGAGGCGGGCGCGATCTCGCTGTAGCCCGGTGCGGCCGGCCCGGTCAGCGGCTGGTGGCTGCCGATGGTGATCTGGGTCGGGGTGATGCCGGGCGCGGACGCGGTCAGCGCGGCGCTCGAGCTGCTCGACCCTGATCCGGAGCTCGGGCTCGAGCCCGAGCCCGACGAGCAGGCGGCGACGGTGAACGCGGCGACGGTGGCGACGGCCGCGGCCTGCCAGCGAAGCCGGTGAGTTCGTTTCATGCGGTGCCTTCCTTCTCATGGTGGCTGGCCGGCGCTTCGTCGGCCGGCGGCGTGACGTGAGGCGCGGTCGCGTCGCGAGGAACACGGGTCCTCGGGTTCTCCGGGCTCTTTGGGTCGGGACCCGTGAAGAGGGTGAGGAGCCGGTGCAGCCCGCCCTGGATCCCCTGCGGGAAGGCGAGCATGACGA
>WNFY01000621.1_pt1 | contig 35492 bp, 22 predicted proteins | sample 5400091 | NCBI WGS metagenome assembly WNFY01 (sample SAMN13153364, study PRJNA577476) | soil metagenome | isolation source: 60 cm soil or saprolite under grassland replicate 1 | place: USA:California | collected 2016-06-15 | reverse complement strand
CTGCCAATGGTCGTTGCTGGGTCAGCCGCAATCTCGCACAAACGGCCACTCCGGAAACGCTGGTGCTATCCCGAACGTCTATCGATGGCCGCGCTCGAAGTGAACGGCGTGCGCTCCGTTGCCTGCTGGAGCAAAGAAAACACTCTAACTGGGTGCCTACCATGCGCATCCTATCAAGTCCTTTGGCACCTGGATCATTACGAATCAGGAAGCCTCGGCAAGGGGCGCTGCTCAACAAAGACCTGAGGTTCTGTTTTGTGGCGGTGCTCGTAGCGTTTTCGTGACACTTCCTCCTCATACTAGCATCAGAGAGGACGATGTGTAGCCAACCGGTTGTGGAAGGGGCGATGTGGCACCCAACACAGGCGTGAGGTCTTGTATTCTGGACCACTGCTTGAAGAGATGCCGCCTATGAGCAGGCAGCCCATCGTCCAGGTTGAAAAGCGCGATGACGGCAGTGGCGAAGGGCCGACAAGCATGCAGGCACAAAGAGAACAGGGCGAGCAAAAGGTCGATTCATTAATTAGGAGGGAAGAGATATGCCCAGTGTACTATCGGAGGGGAGAGACGAATGGTTCTTTCATATCTCTACTGCTCTGCCTGTGGCGCAGCTAATCGAACACAAGCTACATATTGCTGTGCTTGTGGAAGATCTTTGCGAGCTAGCACACCTTCCCAGCAATATCCCGTGGCAAGATCAACACTCAGCACTCTCACTGAGCTTCTCAGGCCCAATCACCTGCTCAAGCGACGCTATCATATTCTTACGCAGATTGGCAAGGGAGGCATGGGAGTCGTCTACAAAGCGGAAGATCGCCTCTTTAAGAATCGGCTTGTTGCGGTCAAAGAGATGAGCCAGAGTGGACTCTCTCCTCAGGAACTTAGAGAAGCCATCGAAGCTTTTGAGCGAGAAGCCTACCTGCTTGTTGATCTCCGCCATCCGAGTCTGCCCAAGATCCATGACCACTTCGATGAGGCGGGACGTTGGTATCTCGTCATGGATTTCATCGAAGGAGAGAGCCTTGAAAAGTACCTGGAGAAGGCTCCTGGTAGCCGTCTTCCTCTAAATGTAACCCTTAAGATAGGGATGAAGCTCTGCGATGTGCTGCATTATCTGCACAGTCATCAACCGCCAATCATCTTCCGCGATCTCAAGCCTACCAATGTCATGTGCACTCCCTCAGGAGAGATGTACCTGATCGACTTTGGCATTGCACGCCTCTTCAAACCCGGGCAGGCCAGGGATACGGTTTCCTATGGATCGGTTGGGTACGCTCCACCAGAGCAATTTGGCAAACTGACAACGCCTCAATCGGATATCTACAGTCTGGGAGCGCTGCTGCATCAGATGCTTTCTGGGCGTGATCCAGGTACCAGCACGCCAAACCCGTTCACCTTTCCTCCTCTGTCAAGGGTACCGGCTAAGCTAGAAAGACTGGTTGGGCAGATGGTGCAGATGAATGCGGCCAACAGACCCGCGAGTATGGCTGCTGTCAAGCAAGAACTACAACAGATTGCTGCTCAGCTTGCAGGAAAAAGACCTCTTCCACCAACACAATCCGCGCCTAAGGCTGCTGTCGTATCAAAGCAAAGAATGCTCTCGCCTTCACAAACTCCAGCACGGTCGACCAAGAGGGTGTCTCGGCGTGTGGTGATAATAGGGCTAGCGACACTAGGATTGGCGGTAGCTGGAGGTGGTATGGAGTTATGGATCTTTACACCACATCCTCTCTACACCTATGACGGCCACTCTGAGAGAGTGTATGCGGTAGTCTGGTCACCCGATGGCACACGTATCGTCTCAGGGAGTAGTGATGAGACTGTACAGGTATGGGATGCTGATACTGGGAACCTAGTCTGCACCTATCGTGGTCACTTTAATAGCGTGGATGCGGTGTCCTGGTCGCCCAGTGGCATATGTATCGCCTCAGGGGGTGCTGACGGAACCGTGCAGGTATGGGATGCGACCGACGGAAGCCACGTCTACAGCTATCGTGGCCACTCTGAGAGAGTGAATGCGGTGTCCTGGTCACCTGATAGCAAGCGCCTTGCTTCGGCGAGTAATGACAAGACGGTGCAGATATGGGATGCGACCGACGGAAGCCACGTCTACAGCTATCGTGGCCACTCTGAGAGAGTGAATGCGGTAGTCTGGTCACCCGATGGCACACGTATCGTCTCGGGGAGTGATGATGGAACAGCACAGGTATGGGATGCGGCGGATGGCGGACATGTTTTCAGCTATCGAGGTCATTCTAGTTATGATGTACGTGCCCTGGCCTGGTCGCCTAATGGCACACGTATCGCCTCAGGAGGCGGTGATGGAACCGTGCAGATATGGGATGCGACCGACGGAAGCCCCGTCTACACCTACCGGGGGCATGCTCAGTATGTGGGTATAAATACGGTAGCCTGGTCGCCCAATAGTACACGTATCGCCTCTGGGAGTAATGATGGAACCGCACAGGTATGGGATGCGGCGGATGGCGGGCATGCCTACATTTATCATGGTCATAGCGATTACTATCTCGGTCATTTTATTACTAATGCTGCTGTGAATAGTGTGATATGGTCACCCAAGGGCACTCGTATCGCCTCGGGGAGCGATGACAACACGGTGCAGGTGTGGCAGGACGAGGATTACACTTGACTTTAGCATTCTGTCCTCTTTCGCTTAGCTTGCGTTTTCACCAGCAAAGTGAAAATGGGAAGAAGAGCCTGTGTGAACGTTTCCCGCCTTGCTCAGCGAGGCCGTCACACCGAATGGGTCGGCGATAAACGTGACTTGACTCTCGATGTCTCTCTTCCCCACACGGTGTATCTATCTCTTGCAGTGCGGCTCCGTCTTACCTCTCCACTTCCTTGCCTCCCCAGCTAATGTGCATGATGCGCCCTTTGCCCTTCCTCTGATGATCTGTCCTCACAGCCTTGAGATGCTCGTCTTAAGACCATGAGGCGTTTTCCAGTCATGCCAGGCGTAAAATCGTGTATAATCGAGCGAACTAGCTTTCCAAGCGGGACAAGTGTTTGTAGTTTTGTAGGATCAGAGCGGTAGGACTAGTGAAACGGAGGTGACTCTACGTCAGTGTAAAAAAGCAGAGACGACGCGGTCTGTGCTAAGAAGAGTAAGGCGATGATCCGATCGCCAGTATGCTTATGCCACGGCAACTGAACTCAGCCTCAATGGGCTTCGGAGTACATGAGAACCCATCCTATTTCCGGATCAAATAGATCTGGATCATAGAGAAAGAAAGAGTGATATGAGACGCCTCTGCATAGTAGGTTTTCGGGGAAGGAGCACACTAGCATTCAGTATAGTTATTTTGGGGATACTGATTCTATCTGCCTGTACACCCGGTACTTTTCTTGTTTCGGAGAAAGATTCAGCGCAGTGCCAACCTGGTCATCCCGCAGGTTACCTTAGTACCCTTCATGGCGGGTTGGTGGATACTTCAGGATGCGTGGCGCATCTGACAGGGGTCAACTGGTTTGGGTTTGAGACGAGTACCTTAGCTCCCCATGGACTGGAGGTTCGTAACTGGAGAGACATGCTGAACCAGATCGCACAGTCGGGCTTCAATACCATTCGTTTGCCTTTCACCAACCAGCTCTTCGACCCTGCGAACAAGCCGCAGGGGATTAACTACCACCTGAACCCTGACCTCAAAGGCCTGAGTGGTTTGGCACTCATGGATCGGATCATTCAAGGTGCGGGTAGCCGTGGCCTGAAGGTCATTCTTGACCGTCATGATCCCACTGCCGACCTGCGGCCCGAATTGTGGTACACCGATCAGGTTCCCCAGACGCGATGGATCCATGATTGGGTCATGCTAGCCCAACACTACCGGGGGAATGAGACGATCATCGGGGCTGATCTGGCTAACGAGCCGCATGGTCCAGCGACCTGGGGCGATGGCAATCCCAGCACGGATTGGCGCTTAGCTGCCCAGCAGGCCGGCAACGCCGTCCTGGCCGCCAACCCGGATTGGCTGATTCTCGTCGAGGGGATCGAGCAGTACCATGGCGACTCCTACTGGTGGGGCGGGAACCTGGAAGGAGCAGCGCAGTTCCCTGTGCAGCTCTCGCGGCCGAACAAGCTGGTGTACTCAGCCCATGACTACGGTCCGGAGATCTACGAGCAGCAGTGGTTCCAGGTCCCTAACCCCGCTGACCTCGCTCACACCCTCCCCGCCGTCTGGCAAAAGCACTGGGCCTACCTGCAAAAGATCGGGACTGCCCCGGTGCTCCTGGGGGAGTTCGGAGGGCGCTCTATGGGTCAGGATGCTGAGGGTGTGTGGCAACGCAGCCTGATGACCTTCATGAAAACGAACAACATCAGCTATACCTACTGGGCGTGGAATCCGGACTCGGGTGATACCGGGGGCATTTTGCAGGACGACTGGAAGACGGTCAACCAGAGCAAGCTCGACGTGTTGAGCGCCTATCAATGGCCAATGCTGGATCAGTCGCAATCTCGCACAGACAATCACTCGGAGAACGCTGGTGCTATCCCGAAAGCCTATCTCTGGCCAAGGTCAAAGTGAGCTGAGATCGCTCTATATGTACCGAGTGAATATCCATGTCATGACGTCATCACGTCTGCTGGCCAGGAGCTAGGAGTTCTTGACTTCCTCGACACAGCCGCTGGCCTGCGTAGACACGATGTACGTCCGCTGATCGACCCACCCAATGGGTCAGCGTTGTGTTGGCTACTTGGGACATCCGTTCTCAAACAAACAACTGGGAACAGTTCAATAATAACGTTACATGAAGATAAAAAACTGGCCGTCCTTGTCTGCCTGTCACGCTGGGCTTCTTGCAGATAATCAGACTCCCGTCGGTTCCGTCGATTTATAGTATAATTTACTTGCAATAGTAAGTTATACTATTTTTATTTCAGAACACTCTTCACAGTCGTTGTTCATGCAGACAACGGGGATGATAATCAGGAGGCAGCCTTTTCCCCCACGTTCCATTATCTATCTTCCATAAGCCTGGGAAGTGCTTTGAGACCTTGAGTACCTAGAAAGATGTCACTCCGTACTTTCTTCGCAAAATGAAACATCCTTTTATCGGATTAGTAGAGGTGGCATAATTTGTCTGCCTGTCACGCTGGCTATCTCAGAGAATCTGCTATCTATTATTAATAGAATACAAAAGGCACGAATTAACAAAGAGACGAGGGACAGTGTTTTATTCACCGCCAGCACTGACTGACTGTAACTGAATAGGCTCAACAAGACTGTCTTCTGAATGTGGTAGATCAGATTCGACAATCTGACCAGACTCTCGTGCGAGCCGCGAGGCCTTGGCAAGGAGGTCATCCACCGCTGTAACCGCTATCTCAACAATCGGCTGGAACAAGACCTCTGTGAGATCAAACAACGGTATTATCCGATGCGAGGATTTGGAAGCGTTGTATCAGCATTCCGCTTCTGTCGAGCATTCGAGGAAGTGCGTCAGTTCTTCTGGGTCCGTACCACCATGAAGCAACGCGTCACCCCGACGGAACAACGCGAGGTGTTCTGCCAACGATTGACTGCTTTGAAGGCCATAGTGGGGAGTGGCTTAACACAGAGAAGATACTCGTCGAGGAGGATGGACCACACCATCTTCATTCTATGGTCTCGGATCTGAAACATCCGCATTGACAGCAAAAGGTGAAAACCCCTTGCATCAATGGCAGAGTCCGCTTAGCCGTAACGGTCTGCATTGTCGTGGTGATATTCCCATGCCCAAGTATTGCGGAACCAAAGGGTAGGCAATAGCTGCAGAAGAGTCGCTCCTTGAGGATAGGATCAGCGCCATTTATCGCCCAAGCCAGGACTCTCGACTTCCTGTAGGAGCGAATGGACAGCGATGCATCTAGACAGCAACAGACACCTGTAGTATGCTACAAAGCAAGGAATCTAGGGTATCACCTACTTCCTTGATTGCCATCTTCCATGAGGGGATGGTACAGAGACAGGCTCGAGCAAGGAGTCTCTTATTTCGGGAATGGAGTCGTCGATCACGCCTGAGGAGGGAAGTATGCACACGAGTCAGACCACTGGTCCTGGTCTGCGCCTCGCAGAACTCATCGCCTCACTCTCGCTGGCGATTGACCTTGGTCTGGGCCAACCGATGGAACACTTCCTCCGTACCTGCCTGCTCGCTGTCCACCTGGGTGAACTACTTGACCTGAGCGAACAGCAACTCAGTGAGGTGTATTACCTGGGGCTGATCCGGCATCTGGGTTGCACTGCTCAAGCATGTGAGGTAGCGGCCGTCTGTGGGGACGACATTGCCCTGAATTCCTGGCTGCTGGCGGTCGACCAGGGGCGTCCCACGGAGATGCTCGCTGCCTTTTTTCAGCACCTCGGAAAGGGTGAATCAGCCCTTCGTCGTACCCGTCTGCTTGTCAACGCACTGGCTGCCGTGCCATGGATGATCGGGGGATTGACTGTCGCACGCTGTGAAGTGGGGCAGCACCTTGCTGAACGGTTGGGATTGGCCTCTGGCGTCCGGGATGCACTTGGACAAATGTATGAGCGCTGGGATGGAAAGGGGTTGCCAAACAAACTCAAAGGCGAAGCCATCCTGCTGCCTGTCCGGGTGGTGCAGCTGGCACAAGATGCGGAACTCTTCTCCCGCCTGGGTGGAACGGAAGCGGCTGTCACGATGGCACGTAAGCGGGCGGGTGGTCTCTACGATCCCCATCTCGTTGAACGCTTTTGTCAGCAGGCGAGCCAGTTACTGGAGGAACCGAACCCATCGTCCCTGTGGGAAGCGGTGCTCGCCGCTGAGCCTGGTCCGCACCCCTATCTTGCAGAGGCGGACCTCGACAGGGCCTTGCGGGCGGTCGCCGACTTCGTTGACCTGAAATCGCCCTACACTGTCGGCCATTCGAGTGGGGTGGCTGAGCTTGCGGCAGAGGCAGCGCAACAGTGTGGGCTGCCAGAGGCCGACGTAGAGACCCTCCGACGAGCAGGGTGGCTCCACGACCTGGGGCGCATCGGCGTCTCTAACACGATCTGGGACAAGCCAGGGCCGCTTTCGGAGGCAGAATGGGAGCACGTGCGCCTGCATCCCTATTACACAGAGCGCATCCTCGCTCACCTGAAAGGACTTGGGCAGGTGGGTGTCATCGCAGCACAGAATCACGAGCGGCTGGATGGCTCAGGCTACCATCGTGGGATCCCGGCAACTATGCTCCCCATGACGGCCCGCATCCTGGCAGTCGCCGACATCTATCACGCCCTAACCGAGCCGCGCCCCTATCGTATCGCACAAGCGGCTGATGCAGCCGCTTCCGAGCTCCGTTCCCAGGTGCGGGGAGGTCTCCTGGATGATGAGGCTGTGCGTGCCGTCCTCATGGTTGCAGGCCACCGCCTTCGCTCAACACGTCATGAGTGGGTGGCAGGGCTGACTGACCGCGAGATCGAGGTGCTCCGGCTGGTCGCTCGCGGACACTCCAATCGCCAAATGGCGACCCTCCTCTCGATCTCCGCATCCACCATCCACCATCATATTCAACACATCTACGCCAAGATCGGCGTCTCGACGAGAGCAGCCGCGACCCTCTTCGCCATGCAGCACCATCTCCTCAATGAGATAGATGAAGCAAAGAAATAGATCGAACAGTCGATGTTTCTGCGCAATGATCGGTGTACATTCCTTGTAGCACCATGAGGCATCACTCGTGCCGCCTGACGAAGCGCTTGAAGAACTGAGGTATCAAGACCTCAGGCTAGGAACGGTGTTATATAGCTCTCCTATGCAGATCAGAGGAAGCGCGCAATCAATAATGGGAAAGGCGAATGCGCACTTGCGCTGGCAGTAGAAGTCGTAGACGTGTCCATTGGCCACGGAAATCCCCGCAAAGAAATGTCTTTACTCGCCTAAGACCCTGATTATGTGGTATTGCAAGGGTTATTTCCTGTTTCCGTTTCATGATGAGGTGCATGAGTCATATGGCACGCCATTCTATTCCCCGGGTGATCGCTGATCGCCTGATCCCGTCCGAGAGCGCCCATCAGAGCTTCCCAGCTCTTCAGGTTGGCTCTGAGGCCTGGTACGCGTGGCTCACAGAGCCAGCTACCCGCTCTTTTGCCTTTCACAGCCTCCAGGGCACCTTGACCGCTCGTCGTGAGAACAGCCATGGCAACTGGTACTGGTATGCCTACCGCACTCGGAAAGGTCACCTCTACAAGACCTACCTCGGCAAGTCCGAGGAGCTCACCCTGGTGCGGCTTCAGGAAGCCGCTCACTTGCTCTCAGCAGAGAGAGCCACACGTCCACAGCCACTCGCCTCGGGCACCGGCATGCCGTCGCTCCAGCTGCTCACGACGAAAATCGCTGTACCGCCCACTCGCCTGAACATTGTACCGCGCCCACGGCTCACGCAACTGATGAATGCAGCCATCCAGGGCCCACTCACCCTCCTCATTGCTCCTGCTGGCTGGGGCAAGACGACCTTGCTCCATGCCTGGCATACTGATCCCAGCCGCAGTAGCCGGCCCCTCGCCTGGGTTTCGCTCGATGCGGACGATAACGATCCCAACCGCTTCTGGACGTATGTCATCGCCGCCCTCAATACGCTGCACCCGGGGGTGGGCGAGACCTCGCTGGCGCTGTTGTACGCCTCGCCGCCATCCTCGATCGAGGCCGTGCTCACCTCCTTACTCAACGCCTTGACCCACCTCTCCACCCAGACCGTGCTGGTGATGGACGACTATCACCTCATTGAGGCGCAGCTCATCCACGATGCACTTGCCTATTTCGTGGAGCATCTGCCAGCAAATATGCACCTGGTCCTCGCCAGTCGCAGCGATCCGCTCTTGCCCCTGGCACGTCTGCGGGCACGAGGGGCTCTCAGCGAACTGCATGCTCTTGACTTACGCTTCAGCGTTGAGGAAACGACGGCCTTTCTGAGGGAAGTGATGGGACTGCCGCTATCAGCAGAGCAGGTTGCCGCCTTGCAGGCACGTACCGAGGGCTGGATCGCTGGGCTGCAACTGGCCGCGCTCTCCCTGCAGGGTCGCGAGGATGTGGCTGGCTTCATCGCTGTCTTCACGGGCAGCCATCGGTACGTGGTCGACTACCTGGTCGAAGAGGTCCTCTTGCGCCAACCCGCCGACGTGCAGGACTATTTAATGCAGACCTGTCTGCTGGATCGGCTCTGTGGCCCCTTGTGCGATGCCGTGCGCGGCCGAGACAATAGCCAGGCGTGGCTGGCGCAGATCGAGCGGAGCAACCTGTTCCTGGTTGCCCTTGACGATGAACGGCAGTGGTATCGCTACCATCACCTGTTTGCCGAGGTGCTGCGCACCCGTCTGTGGCAAACACAACCTGTCCTGGTTCCTGAGCTGCACCGCCGGGCCAGTGACTGGTTCGAGCAGCAAAAGCTGTTCGACGAAGCAGTAACCTATGCGCTGGCCATTCCCGATATCGAGCGAGCTGTTCGCCTGATCGAACAGCACGGCTGGTCCAGCAGATTCAAGACGTTACTCGGCTGGCTGAACAGGCTGCCCGATGCGTTCGTCCGTACCCAGCCCTCCCTCTGCATCATACATGCTGTCATGCTGATGTTAATGCATCAGTTGGAGCGGGCTGCGGCTCGGATCCAGGATGCCGAACGCTGTCTCGAGAAGGAGATGCCCGCCGATCAGCGACTTATCATCCTGGGAGTGATAGCTGCGTCCCGCGGCACCCTGGCTCGTCTCCTTGGCGATTACGAACGGGGTGCCCCTCTTGCACAGCAGGCCCTTGAACTGCTGCCGGAGACGAAGGAGACGCTCCTCATGCGCATGGTCTATCCAAGTACACTCCTGACAGCCTCCAGCGCCTATCTGATGGATGGGGATATGACTTCCGCGACCGAGGGCTTCGTCGAGACAACGGTGGCATCCGTGCGTGCCCTGGGCAACCTCCCGACAACACTGAGAAGTATCGCCAACCTGGCGCGGTTCCAGTTGTTGCAGGGAAGGCTGCGCCAGGCTGCCAGCACCATTGAGCAGGTGCTGCACCTGGCGTCTGGGCACGAGGGACTGCAAGACCTGCTCAACGGTGCAGACTACTACTTCATCCTGGGCGAGCTACTGCGGGAGTGGAACCAGCTTGAGAGGGCCAAACAGCAACTGGAGCAGGGCATGGACCTGGACAGGGGCGCGTTGACGGCGGAAGCCGAGATGATCACGCGGGGCTACCTGGCGTTGGCACGCCTCCAGCAGGCCTGTGGACAGCACACCCAGGCACGCGAGACACTTGATGCCTTCGCGAGGCTTTGTCGTCAGCACGGTTTTGCACCCGTCCTGTTGGCTCGTGGGGCTGCAGCGCAGGCCCAGGTGGAACTGGCCCAGGGCAACCTGGCGGCTGCCATCGGCTGGGCCGAGACGAGCAGCGTGTCAGCCTGGGATGACCTGAGCTACCCGCGTGAGCAGGAGTACCTGACCCTGGCGCGGGTACGCATTGCCCAGGGGCGAAAGCAGCCAAAAGGGCTCTTCCTCTCGGAGGCAGTGGGCTTGCTGGAGCGGATTGGAGAGGATGCTGAAGCAAAAAAGCGCATGTGCAGTGTGCTGGAAGTTCTCCTGCTGCGTGCCCTGGCATTGCAGGCACAAGGCGACCTGACAGAGGCGCTCACCGCCCTGGGTCGGGCCTTGTGCCTGGCCGAACCCGAGGGCTTCATCCGCCTCTTCCTGGATGAAGGGGGACCGATGGTGGCCTTACTACATCAGGCCCACAAACACCAGATCGCCCCGGCAGGCTACATTGCGACCTTGCTGGCTGCATCCGGTGAAACGACCACAACGGCTCTTGATCCCGCATCCCGCCGCTCCAGTCCACTATTGGAAGCACTGACGGTCCGTGAGCGTGAGGTGCTGCGCCTGCTGATAAATGGCGCATCCAACCGCGAGATCGCCCAGCACTTGGTACTCAGCGTGAACACGGTCAAGAAACACGTCTTGAACATCTGCGGTAAACTGGGAGTTCAGAACCGCACACAAGCTATCGCCCAAGCCAGGACTCTCGACTTCCTGTAAGAGCGAATCCTCTCTTCTCCAAGAGAAAAATGCTCCTTGCTTGTTGCAAGGAGCGGAAGAGCGGCGTTATTTCATGTCCAGGTCCAGGAGCTGGGTTGCACGCGTTGCGATACGAGCACTAGTGCTTCGTCGTGACTGGGACTGAGAGCAAGAGGCGAGCGACTTCCTCAGGACCATCGAGCTGCGGCCAATGTCCTTTGTGCAGCAGGAACAGCTCGGAAGTGGGAAACGCTTCGTGGAAATGTTGAGCCACCCCTGGATTCAGATAGGGATCACCCGCTCCAAAGATGATGCGGACGGGCCGATCAAAGGTCTTGAGGAGAGGCAGGCGTTGCGTATCCGCTCGCAGCGTTGCCTGCAGGTCGCTCGTCAGGGTGATGAAAGCCGGGAAGGTGCTCGGCGTGTCTGCAAACTGGGGCAAAACCAGTGGCAGCAGTGTTTCCTGCCCCCGCTCCCCTGCGCCGAACTGTCCCCCTTGCCAGGTGAGGAGCCACCGGGCCACAGTCGGTTCCTGAGCCACAGCCCTGGTCAAGGCCGCATAGGCAGGGTGGGCAAAAAGACCGATGAACTCGGGGAAGCGCAGGGTCGGTGCATCGGCGTAGTAGGTGTTGAGTAACACCAGCGCGGACACCCGCTCGGGATGGTCGAGAGCCCAGTTGATCGCCACCGGGCCGGAGGCATCATGCGGCACCAATACGACCTGCTCCACCCCTAGGGCATCAAGCACCGCCTGCAAATCTCCCTCTTGCTGTTTGGAGGTGTAGGGGTAGTCCGTCGGTTTATCAGAAGTTCCCCAGCCCAGAAAGTCGAAGGTGATCACTTGGCGACCACGCAGATACGGGATCAGGCGGTCGTAGATGTGCAAGTTATCGGGAAAACCGTGCATGAGGACGAATGCGGGACCAGTCCCGGCATAGTGGCGTGCGTAGATCGCATATGCTCCACGCAGGATTCTGTGCTCGGTGTATGAGCGTTCTTGGACCGTACTGGTTTGCATATCTTCTTGTATATATAATTCATGCTGTGGTGTGTGTTCTGAGGTATTCATTCCTCCTGTCACCTCAGCCACCAGCGCCTCCAGCTTCTGCTCCACCAGTTGCTCGATGGGGGTAATCTCCGCAGGCTGGTACGGGGGGAGCAGTGAGGAGAAACGGTCATAGGCGACGAAGGTTTTGCCTTCATCCTCCTCATACACTGCCAGCTGCAAGGGAGCATACATTGCGACTTCTGGCAGTTGTTCGACCATCTGGAGAGCGAGCAGCGGATTGCCAATGGCATACTGGCTCACCCGCCTGGGTTTTCCTGCCAGGGAGAGCAGGACTCCATGATCGACCTTACTGAAGAGGCTAAAACCGCTTGTCCCCAGCTGCTTTTCGATCGCCTGCGTGACCTGCTCCCAGGATGCCTTGATGGCAGCCAGTTGTCGTACAAGTTCATCTATGTTCCCAGCCACGCCCAGTCGCGCTTCAAGCGATTCTTTCACCTGTTCATATGACCGGTTTGAGGCGACGACACTATGCTCAATGGTGATGGAGATGGTCTGTCTCATTGCTCTGTCTTCCTTTCCCATGCATGATTGAGAAGCCTGCCTGAGATATCTTAGGCGGCCTGACTACTTGACCGATGCTCTAATTACGAAGCCGACTCAGCCTCACCGTGCATCACAGTACTTCAGCTTTCAGGTGATCGGCGACACGGAGCGCATTGGCGATGATCGTCAGCGATGGGTTAACCGCGCCGGGCGACACCATGAAACTGCCATCGGTGACATACACGTTGTCGAGATCATGCGCCTTGCAGTTCACATCCAGTACACTCGTCCTGGGGTCATGACCGAACCTCATGGTGCCACATTGATGGGCAAGATTGAACGGGTATTTCCTGCCTAAATAGTAATCCACCGGGATCAGACGTTCATGGCAGCCGATATCAGAGAGCAGACTGTGGAGTTTTTCCTTCAGGTGGCGGTGTGCTTCCATGTTGTTTTCCTTGTAATGCAGTTCAATTTCGCCCTGGCTATTGACCGTAACACGATTATTCGGGTCAGGCAGGTCTTCAGATTGCAGCCAGAGGTCTAGCGAGTGCGCCGCCATTTGCGCGTAATCCATGCCGCCGAGTGGCTGCGGCGATTCCATCGTCATTACTTCTGCGTCAACCTTGCCGCACATCTGAATCAGGCCCATCGGATATTCCCAGTCGGCGCTCGGTCCGTACCAATCGCTGATGGCCAGCGTTTTCTGAAAGACGCTGTCGTTTGGCTCTTTGCTGATGGCGATGAAGGTCGCATTGTTATGGCACATATAATTGCGTCCGACGAGATCACTGCTGTTGGCGAGGCCATTCGGGTGTTTATCGTTCCCGCTCCTCAGGAAAATCGCACTGCTGTTCGCCGTGCCTGCCGCCACGATCACAAGGTCCGCGCTGTAGACCTCAGTTTGGCCGTTGTGCCGCGCATGAACTTCAGTCACCGTTCTCCCTCTGGTATCGGTTGCCAGTTTCCACACCATGCGATTGCGCAGTAATGTGACATTCTCGTGCTGTAAGGCGGGCTTGACGGCGATCACATGTGCGTCTGCTTTGCTCTCTGTTAAGTCGGGGTAGCCGTCGAACGTGCTGGGGTAAACCGGAGATTCACCCCTACCCTCGCCTAGTTTGATGCCTAGTGGCAGCGGGAAGGGGTGATAGCCGAGTTTTTCGAGATCGGCCTTTAACTGGGCAATGCGCGGCTCGTGCGTCAGCGGACCGAATGGATAGGGCTGATCTGAGGGCGGTTCGGTCGGGTCGATCCCGCGCTGCCCATGCACATGATAGAGATATTCCGCATGGGTATAGTATGGCGCGAACACATCGTAGCCGATCGGCCATACTGGGCTGACGCCGCCCGCGTGCCGAATTTCACCAAAATCCGCTTCGCGCAGGCGAAACATCGCCGCGCCGAACATCTTGGTGTTGCCGCCGACCCAGTAGTAAATCATGGGGTGGAGAGGTTGACCGTTGTGGTACATTGTCTCCTTCGCATTATAGCGTTTTTCCCTGTAAACGGCCTGTGTCTCCCAGTTTTCGCGCTCGCGAGGGAGATAATCGCCGCGTTCCAGAAGAAGAATCTTCTTGCCAGTGGGGGCAAGAGCGTAAGCCATGGTGCCGCCGCCTGCTCCCGTACCGATGATGATGACGTCATACTTGCTCATGATTTTCTCCTTTGATCTAGATATGCAATCATACTTTCAACTCCACGATTTGGGCAGCGTGACCGTCTGGGTCGCGCACCAGAAAGGCTTTTTCTCCATCTGGCAGCGTCACAATATCGGCTGAAATCACTGCGACACCAGCTTCCCGAAACTGCGTGTAGGCAGCCTGTGCGTCTGGCACAAGCATCGTCATCTGCCAGTACCAGAGGTCGTTAGGACGGGTATCCACTGGCATCGGACGGCCACCCGGCGGTGATAGGTAGTGGAGGAACTCAATGTCCATGCCGCCTTCAGGGGCTTTCAGCCCGGTGATGTTCAGGTGCGCGCCAAACACCATATTCAGATGTTCTTGTGCTGTGCCGTAATTCTCCCTCCCACCAGCAATGGTTAAGCCGAGTATATCTCGGTAAAACCTTAGACTGCGTTCCGTATGAGCGATACTGATCGCCGTGTGGTCGATGCCGAGGAATAGTCGTTTTTTGCTCTGCCAGCGAGTGGCACCCTTGCCTTCTGGGAACCAGATGAGTTCGAGGTTGTGCCCATCCGGGTCCCGGTAGTAAAACGCCCTGATGCCTGCTGCAGCCGTGATATAGTCCGGCAGGGTCTGAGGCGCGGTGCTGACGTGCTGGACGTTATGTCCGCGCAGTGTGGCATAGGCCGTATCCATATCGCTGACGACGATGGCGAGGTGCTGAAACCACAGGTCGTTGCTGCGGCTATCCGGCGGAATGGGGCGGCCTCCTGGCGGCGCCATGAACTGAGTGAGTTGAATTTGCTCTTGCCCAAGTCCCAGCGTGACGACTCGCATCCGCGCGCCGAAGATCCCTGTGAGTTTCTCGCAAGGCTTGCTCAGCACTTCATAATCATTGATGATTTCAAAGGGCAAGACCTGGGTGTAGAACGCAAGCACCCGATCCAGATCAGAGACGGTAAAACCAACACGCTGTACCTGCCGAATCATGATGTCTCCTCATCTTGTAGACAAACCCATACCGAATCAAGGACGAATGCCCGGAATGGTCAGACGAATCCGATAGAGGCTCGTCATCGCGGTGATATAAAGTGTCCGTCCATCCTCGTCACCCCACGCAAGGTTATGCGGGTCTTCCGGTAGTCGCAGCAAGCCCAGATGTTTACTTTTGGCTGAGAGTATCCAGATACCATCTGGCCCGCACACATAAAGATTGCCTGCTACATCGACCTTTATCCCGTCTATCGCATTCTCACCCGCCGCGTCCGTCACGTCGTAGAAGACCTCGCCACTGCCCACGCTACCATCGGCGTTGACCGCGTAACGCATGACGACCTTCTTCTGCATATCCCAGTTGCCCACATAGAGGTATTTCTCATCAGGTGAGAACGCGATGCCGTTTGGCCCCGCCAGTTCGTCAGTGACCAGCGCAATGTCCCCGTCTTTCACCCAGAATACACCGCTGAACGGCAGTTCTTTGTTCGGGTCGTCGAACAAGCCCGGTAGTCCAAAAGGCGGATCGGTGAAGTACAGTGTGCCGTCAGAGCGATACACGAGGTCGTTCGGGCTGTTCAGGCGCTTGCCTTTATACGCATTAGCCATCACCGAAATATCGCCATGCGGGTTCACGCGGATGATACGCCTGTTCCCATGCTGACAAATCGTCAGCAAGCCATTGGGGTCGAAGGTCAGGCCGTTGGAGCCGGGCTGTGTGTATGTCCCTATATCGAAACCGGAATAGCCGCTTTTCGCCCTATATACCTCGACTTTACCGGTAGGCGACCAACGATAAATCACATTGGTATTAGGGGAGCTAAACAGCAGATAGCCGGGCTTTGCCCATACCGGGCCTTCGGTAAAGACGAAGCTGCCCGCTACTTTTTCCAATCTGGCATCGGTAGGTACGATGGCATCCAGTGCCGCATCCGTCTTGACGATCTCGAACGGCGTGTTCCACGCGGCCTTTGTGCGTTCCGCTGTGTAGAAATCCAGTGTGGCTGTCCGCATCCAGATGTAGTTTTTAGGCGAGGTGGAAATCGGACCATTGATACCAAACACGGCGATCTGGAACGTATCGCCTGATTGGACATTCTTACCGAGAATCACGCGATTGGGTGCGTTAAACCCGCCAACAACCTGCCCGCCGGTCTGTCCCAACACGAGCGGCAGCCTGCCATGGACCCACACCTCGGCGTAATCATCAATGGCGACTTCAAAAACAACCGTCGAGCCGGCGGGATCAAAATCACCGACTTTTTCAGGTATCGTTACCTTAATGCGATACCAGTTGAAGCATACACGCCCGGTGCTGAGGCGGCGTTCAGTATCTGCAGGTGGCAGCACGTCCCAGCCGGAGTCGTCAAAGTCAATGTTCTCGGCATGGGGCAAAACGTCGTAGGTGCGGTTGGGTGCGCCGGATGGCCCCAGGTCGGGGCCAACTTCGACAAAATCAATTTCCTCGACTCTGGTGTCGCTGTACCGCCATTGACCCTTGACCAGTTGCACACCGGCGTCCGTTTGCAGGTCAATCACTGCATCCGACAGGCCGGGCAAAAGTTCTGGAGGGCCGGGGATGTTATGTGCATTCGTCATGCGTTGTACCCTCTGTAGTTAGTCCAGAGCCTTCACCACGTAGTAAAGGAAAGGATTGGAGACTTCGACGAACTGATGCGGCAAACCGTTGGGGATAACCAGCACGTCGCCAGGCGAGAGTTTATGAGTGACACCATCCTTGATGGAGTCGGCACGGATTTCGCCCGGTGCGGTGTGGCGGCTATTGGCCATCTCGCCACTGATGACGACTGTTGCGCTACCTCCGACCACATACATAATGTCGGTATCGCGGGCATGCCATTCCACCTCGCCGGGTTTCTCGCGGCGGCCTGCATCCACCTTGTAGAAGTCGGTGTTCATCAGCAGGCCGCCCTTCTGGAATTTCGCGGCCACGTCCGCAGCCGGAATGTAGGTGGCAACGTTGATGGATTCCGTGGTGAAACCTTCGGCAACCTCCGCGCCGAGGGCGGCGAGTTCCTGGTCCTCCGGCGCAGAGGACGCGCCACTCACGCCAATCGCGCCGATGACCTGCCCCTTGTGCAGGATCGGCATCCCACCCTGCAAAGCCACACCGCCCGCCAGAGCCAGCGCCGAGGGACGACCCTGAGAGGCTTGATCCTCAAAATCCTTACTGGGGCGGCGGAAGATGGCCGCCGTGCGCGCTTTGTCAGTGGCGACCTGCACACTGGCGACCTGCGCCTTATCGGGTCGCCACAGGTAGAGAAGTTCACCGGAGGCATCGACCACTGAGATGACAGGCGCTACATCGCGGGCTGTGGCTACTGCGCCCGCTGTATGCGCCACGATGCGCGCACCCTGGTATGTAAGGGCATACACATCATCAACACTGAAATCGGCTTGAGTTCCAACGATAGACACCGATTCGTCTTCGTCGGGTGTTTCGCCGCTTGTGCCAATTGCGCCCACGACCTCACCATCAACAAGGAGGGGAATACCGCCCGTCAGAGCGACCCCGCTGTGTAGCGCCAGCGCGCCTAACCGCCCACTGCTCACCTGTGCTTCCAGCACGCGACTAGGTCGCACGAATATTGCTGCTGTGCGTGCCTTATCGATGCCAACCCGTACGCTGGCGACCTGCGTGTTGGGCAGGCGTTTGACCAGTATCGGGTGACCTTCCGGGTCAACGATTGCGATGACGACGCGATAGACCTTCTCTCTGGCGAAGGCTTCCGCTGCGCTCATCACGGCTTCTGCGCCTGCTAAATTGAGAACTTTCTTGACACGGACTGTTGCCATGTATTTCTATCTCCTCGTTGTCTGCTTCACTAATGTCAGGCTCGCGGACGATTCGCCCTGGCTGTTGCCAGCACCGCCGCCCAGATTGCGTCATCAGTTGTAATAAACAGGATGTTGTGACCTGGTCCGCCAAAGGTGAAATTGACCGTACCGGGCAGGTTGATTTCACCGATCAGGTCGCCCAAAGGATCAAAGACCTGCACCCCACTGAACGATGATGCATAGACGTTCCCCCGCGAATCGACTTTGATTCCATCCGGGAAGCCGGGGGTAACGACCGCAAAAAGCCGCTGGTTCATCAGATGCTGTCCCTCCAGCACGTCGAATGCGATGATGTGATGCGGTTTGTTGATGTAGTAGCTGTCCGCTTCCTGGTTCGCGCCGCTGTCCGTGACGTACAGCACCGACTCGTCGGGTGAGAACACCAAGCCATTGGGTTTGACGAACGAATCCGCCACGACAGATAGCTGCCCGGTTTGTTGGTCGTAGCAATAGACGTAGTCACCGACGACGGGCTGCGGACGAAAGCCGTGCAAAAACCCGTAACTGGGGTCGGTGAACCAGATCGTGCCATCGCTCTTGACGACCACATCATTAGGGGAGTTGAAGCGCAGCCCGCGCCAACTATCGACAACCGTTTCAATCGCACCCGTTTTAGGGTCCATCCGGCTGATGCGGGCATGTTCGGTACGCGTGCCCTGCTCACAAATGACCAGCTTCCCTTCTCTGTCTAGCGCCATGCCGTTCGCCATATTCGCAGATTCACGCACGATAGTGATGTTAACTGCACTCACCGGGAACTGATCGCCGTTGAGTGCCAGCTGCTTGATAGCGACACGGCGAGAGCCGGGCAGCGGTATGTTTGTTGGCTGTGGCAGTGTGGTGAAGTACAGGGCATCTCCTTCACGGATGTAGACCGGGCCTTCGTGCGCGTCGATTTCTACGACTTTGACGAGGAGTGGTGCATCGCCCACCACCGTCTTAAATTCGCCGCTATGCACTATGAAGATGTTACTGCCGCCAGCACAGCTGGCCTCTTTGCCTAAGTAATTTGTATCGTCTGCCATACCCGTAGCACTTCCACGACGCTCCACGCCAGCGCCACGCGGCGAAAATGGTGCGTCGTTATCAAAAATCTTTTCCAAAGTGGCAATATAGACTCAGGTGAGGTCGAAACGTTACAAGAAACTTTGGGCGATCTCAGCACCTCGGTAAACCCGCAAAGAGGCATCTAGGAACGCACCGATTAACCGTGCCCACATCGTCCCCTGGTGATAACTGCTGTTATGCTGAACGGGATCACCGTCGTAATGTCTAATGTAGGCTGGCTCGAAAGGGGCCAGACTCCGTAGACCGTAGGGGTATGTGACAGTTGCCCAAAACCGTAAACTATGCTATACTTTGGGCAACAAGGACAAATGTTCTTCGTAGGGGCGAACATACATACAGACCGTGATCAGCAGCCCCTCAGCTACGATGTGAGGCTTCCAGACGAGGCGCAGGCGGATGCGCTACGCCTGCTTGATGCGAGCCGTACTGTCGTGAATGCACTGCTCATGGCCTTGTGGCCGCCTGCTTGTAGCAGGCAAGGTCTATATTAATGGTTGGAAAAAATCCGCGACGATTCGCTCTTCCTATGCTACTCCACTCCTATTCCGACTCTGTGGATAGCTTGTTGCGGATTGTTCAGGATCGTTGTAGATTTAGGAAACGGTGGGTAAATAACACCATTGGAGCAATCATCCGAATCGTGGCAACTCGCTCGCAAACACCACTTGCCGGCTCCACTCACGCCACTTATAGGGCGCGAACGGCAGGTGGACGCACTCCAGCAGATACTCCGCCGCACCGGGGTACGCCTGGTAACGCTCACTGGTCCTGGCGGTGTTGGGAAAACCCGCCTGGCATTGCAGGTCGCTACAGGCTTGATTGAGGATTTCGCCGATGTCTTCTTCGTCCCGCTCTCCTCTCTTCTCGACCCTGCTCTCGTTCCCTCAGCCATCGCCATGATTCTCGGATTGAAAGAAGCTGAGACGAAGACCCTACCCGAGCAGCTCAAAGAGTACCTGCAGCAGAGACATCTCTTGCTCGTGCTTGACAATTTTGAGCACGTACTGCCTGCTGCCCCGCTCATCTCAGAACTGCTAGCAGCCTGCCCGGCTTTGCAAGTACTGGTGACCAGCCGGGCGGTTCTTCATCTCTCTGGTGAGCACCAGTTCCTCGTCCTTCCATTAACGTTGCCTGATCTTGCGCATCTACCCCCGCTCGACAACCTGGGGCAGACGCCAGCGGTGGCCCTCTGTCTTCAGCGCATGCAGAGCGCTCGGCCTGATTTTCAACTGACTGAGGCCAACGCGCGTGTCTTGGCAGAAATCTGTACGCACCTGGATGGTCTGCCCCTGGCCATCGAGCTGGCGGCGGCTCGGATCAAACTGCTTTCGCCTCAGGCACTCCTGGCACGCATGAAGTACCGACTTCCCTTGTTGACAGGAGGGACACAGGACCTGCCGGCACGGCAGCAGACCTTGCGCAACACCCTGGAGTGGAGCTATTCCTTGCTGAACTCAGATGAGCAGCGATTGTTTCGACGCATGGCCGTATTTGTAGGAGGGTGCACGCTCGAAGCGCTAGAGGCAGTGTGTAATCGAGAAGAGGTGAGTGCCCTGGAGATCCTTGATCGGGTAGAATCCCTGCTTGACAAGAGTCTACTCTACCAGGGAACAAAGGGAGGGAGCGAGCCACGCTGCATGATGTTAGCAACCATTAGGGAGTACGCATTGGAGCGCCTCAGGGAGAGTCGGGAAGAGGATGCCATCTCTGATGCCCACGCTGCCTACTATCTGACATTCGCCGAAAGGGGCGATTTAGCACTGCGTGGGCCTGAGCAGGATGTATGGTTGAAGCAGTTAGAGGCTGAACATCACAACCTGCGCATGGCATTGCACTGGTTCGTAGAGCATGGAGCAGCTGAGAGCGCCTTACGATTGAGCAGTGCGCTCTCATGGTTCTGGTATCTGCATGGGTTTTTGCGTGAGGGCTGTGGATGGCTCGAGCGAGTACTGGTGTTGCCCGGAGCGTCTGGACGCACCAGGTATCGAGCAAAGGCGCTCTATAGCGTCGGGGGGCTTGCCCGCTTCCTGGGAAACTTCACGCTCGCACGCTCCCACCTTGAGGAGAGCCTGGCACTCTGGCGAGAATTGGGAGACCGACAGGGGTGCGCCTATACCCTGGCCAGGTTAGGAACAGTGTTGAAGCTCCAAGGGGACCTGGTCGTTGCACATGGGTTGCTAGAGGAGAGCGTGGCACTCTTTCGGGAGGAAGGGGATAAGTGGGGTCTGGCCCTGGCACTGTTCGGCCTGGAGGAGGTAGTCACCTCCGAGGGTGATCTTCCCTCAGCGCACAGTTGCCTGCAGGAAAGCCTGACGCTGTGGCGAGAGGTAGGTGATAAGTGGGGCCTTGCTTTGGCGCTCGATGGTATGGGCGAAGTGATGCGCTATCAGGGCGGCTATGAGCAGGCAGCGAAGTTCTATGACGAGAGCCTGGCCCTCTTTCGGCACCTGGACAACAAGTGGCGTATTGCTTTTTTGCTGCACAATCTTGGACATGTGGCGCGGGCTCAGGGTAACTACAAGGGGATGGCAGCCCTCTTCGAGGAAAGTTTCGTCCTGTTCCGAGAACTCGGGCATAAGGCAGGCATCGCAGATTGCCTGGCGGGATTGGCAGCCGTGGCTGGAGTACAGGGACAACAGGAGTTAGCGGTACAACTCTTTGCGGCGTCACAAGCCCTGTTCACTGCGCTTGGTGTTCGCCTGGATCCTGCGGATCGTGCCGAATATGATCGCAATCTGGCTGCAGTACGTACCCAGCTTGACGAGGCCACCTTCACGGTTGCCTGGACGCAGGGCCAGCAGATGACGTGGGAGCAGATCCTCGCTGCGCCCGAACAGGTGAAACGGAAGCAAGATCTTCCAACTCCCCAGCCAGCTTCACCCCTTGTCTTCTCTCAGGTACAGAGACCTCCATCCGCATCGTATCCGGCTGGGCTCACGGCTCGTGAGGTCGAGGTGTTACGTCTTGCAGCGCAAGGACTGAGCTATGCGCAAATAGCCGAGAGGCTTATCATCAGTGCCCGCACGGTCGATGCCCACTTACGCTCGATCTATGGCAAGCTTGGCGTGACTTCACGCAATGAAGCCACCCGTGTCGCCATAGAACACCAACTCCTCTGAGAAAAGCGTCGTGAGTACGTCGCTCAGCCTTCACTAGCGGCAGGGGGTTCACCCCACACCATTCCCTAGGGAGAGAAGTTTTTCCTGGTGACACAGGTTAGGGAAAGCAATAGGGAATGCTCCCGATGTACAACGCCCTCTAGCCAGGTAGACTGTATCCAGGGCGAGGAGCAGCCGTTTTGGCTCTTGCTCCCCGCAAAAGATGTGGACAGAATCACGAGAAACGAGAGACAGGATCATGCTCAATACAGACAAAACAGTGCTCATCACAGGAGCAACAGGGCAGCAGGGCGGGGCCGTCATCCGCCATATGCTGGCCAAAGGATGGAACTTGCGAGCACTGACTCGCAACTCTAACGGTGATACGGCTCTGAACCTGGCACGCCAAGGCGTCGAATTGGCGCAGGGAGATCTCGAAGACCTGGCTTCCCTGGAGGATGCCGCCCATGGTGTGTACGGCATATACAGTGTCCAGAACTTCTGGAAAGTCGGTGCGAAACGTGAGGTACAGCAGGGCAAGAGCCTGGCGGACGTGGCAAAGAAAGCCAATGTGGAGCATTTCGTCTACAGCTCCGTTGGCGGGGCGGAGCGGAACTCAGGCATCGGCCATTGGGCGACCAAGTGGGAAGTTGAACAGTATATTCGCCAGCTCGGCCTACCGGCGACGATGATCAGGCCGGCGGCCTTTATGGAGAATTACTACTCCGAACTGACTGAAATCGGCATCTTGCAGGGCAAGTTCACGGATGCCGTCCGTGCCGACAAGCCGTATCAGACAATCGCCGTCGACGATATCGGTGCCTTTGTGGCCCTGGCGTTTGATCGCCCCAACGAGTTCATCGGACAGGCTCTGGAGATTGCAGGAAGCGAACTGACCAATCCCCAGGCTGCCGAAGTCTTCAGTCGTGTCCTTGGCAAGCCGGTCGAGTTTCAGGAGCTTCCCATGCCGGTGGTTCAAAGCGTTCTGGGCGAAGAGTACTATCAGATGTACCGCTGGTTCAATGAGGAAGGATTCAAGGCGAACATCGAGGATCTGCGTCGCCGCTACCCCGAGGTGCAACTCCACACGTTAGAGGAATGGTTGCGCAGCGAAGGGTGGAACAAGCATGTCAGACGAGTTCAGGCTCCAACAGGGTGACTCGCAAAATGGATCACGTCCAACATGAGAACATATTCTCAAAAACTTTGGGCTTAATGTTTCTCAGTACCGCTATAGAACGCTCTCCGATGACGAATCAAATTGCTTTGCAGACACCGCACAGTTTTGACCCCGGTTGCCGTTATATGGGTACATCATTAGAAGACGGAGGATATGAGACATGGAGATGCAACTGTTTCACGACAGGTTTGGTGTCCTATCATACGATGACGCCAGGGACATTCTCGAGCTGCGCTGGTTCGAGGAGACCGAGTCCATGACCGACGATGACTACATGGGATGGCTAGAGCGCTTTGCCATTTCTGCGGAGCAGCACCATGTTCAGTTCATAGTCATCGATACGCTAGCGTTTAAGCATCATCCGGGCGCGCATACTGGGCCGTGGAGAGATGAGCACATTATTCCGCGCTACAACCGGGCGGGTGTGAAGAAATTCGCGTTTCTTCTGCCCACGGGAGCGGCGCCCAAGGCCGAGCCGATGCCAGAAGAACCAGCCCGGTTCCCGACGGGATACTTCGAGTCGCGCGAACAGATCGACCGCTGGTTTACGTCATAGGATCAGATGGCATAGGAGTCTTCCAGTCGTTATGCTGCTGGGTCGGTACCTGCAAGATAGGGATCATAGTCGTTCTTACGCAAAGGCGCAGAACCTGACCCGTACGCTCACGCAAGCCTACGAAGATGTCCCTTGCAGACTGTTGCCCTGCTGGTCATGCCAACGACGAGGTGCATGAGTCATATGGTACGCCATTCTATTCCGAGAGTGATTGATGATCACCTGATACCGCCTGACAGTGCCGATCAGAGCTTCCCGGCACTTCAGGTTGGCTCCGAGGCCTGGTTTGCCTGGCTTGATGAGCCAGCCACCCGCTCTTTTACCTTTCACAGCCCCCAGGGCACCTTGACCGCTCGCCGTGAGCATCGGCGTGGCACCTGGTACTGGTATGCCTATCGCTCCCGAGAGGGCCACCTCCACAAAATCTACCTCGGCAAGTCCGAGGAACTCACCCTGGTGCGGCTGTATGCAGCTGCTACCTTGCTGTCAGCGGAGAACACAACGAGCCCGCAGCCACACGGCACGCTCCCTCCTCTTCACCCCCCCGCTGCCACTCTGCTCTCCTCCGCCATTAGTCTGCCCTCCCGCCACCTGCTCAAGACGAAAATTTCCGTGCCGCCCACTCGCCAGAACATGGTAATGCGCCCAAGGCTCATGCAAAGGATGAACGCTGCAATGAGAGGTACGCTTACACTCGTCGTTGCCCCTGCTGGCTGGGGCAAGACGACCCTGCTCCATGCCTTGAATGCTGAGGCTAGACGTAGTCCCTGGCCCCTGGCCTGGGTCTCACTCGATGCGAGTGATAACAACTCCCTCCGCTTCTGGACGTATGTCATCAGCGCACTCAATACCCTGCACCCGGGTGTGGGCGAGACCCCTCTGGCGCTATTGTACGCCTCGTCGCCACCCCCCATCGAGGCCGTGCTTGTGCCCCTGCTCAATGCCCTGATCCAGCTTCCCCCAGACACCGTGCTGGTGCTGGACGACTTTCACCATATCGAGGCGCAGCCCATCCATGATGCCCTCGGCTATCTCGTAGAGCGTCTTCCGCCGAAGTTGCACCTGATCCTCGCCAGTCGCAGCGACCCGCCCCTGCCTCTAGCCCGCCTACGGGCACAGGGGACGTTGACCGAATTGCGTGCTCCTGACTTACGCTTCACCCTTGAGGAAACCGCGGCGTTTCTGACCAAGGTGATGGGACTGCCGCTCTCAATAGAGCAGGTAACCGCCTTGCAGGCACGCACTGAGGGCTGGATCACCGGGTTGCAACTGGCCGCCCTCTCCCTGCAGGGGCGCGAGGAGGTGGCCGGCTTCATCGCCACCTTCACGGGCAGTCATCGCTATGTAGTCGACTACCTGGTCGAAGAAGTCCTCTTGCAACAACCAGCAGCAGTGCAGGACTTTTTAGTGCAGACCTGCATCCTGGATCGCCTCTGTGGGCCCTTGTGCGATGCTGTGCGCGGGCAAGACGATAGCCAGGCGCGGTTGGCGCATCTAGAGCAGAGCAACCTGTTCCTGGTCGCCCTCGATGAGGAACGGCAGTGGTATCGCTACCATCACCTGTTTGCCGAGGTATTGCGCAGTCGGTTGCAGCAAACACACCCTGCCCTGGTTCCTGAGCTGCACCGCCGGGCCAGTCATTGGTACGAGCAACACCAGCTGTTCGACGAGGCCGTCACCCATGCGCTGGCAGTGCCCGAGGTGGAGCATGCCGCACGTTTGATTGAAGAGTATGCCCGCTTCACCAATTTTCCCAGTCAGTTCCAGGTGTTGCTGGGCTGGCTAAACAGGCTGCCCGATACGTTCGTCCGTACCCAGCCCACCCTCTGCATCATGCATGCCATCACGCTGCTGCTCACACAGCAACTGGAGAAGGCGTCGACTCGTGTGCAAGATGCCGAACGGTGCCTGCACGAGGAGATGCCGGCCCAACAGCGATGTACGCTCCTGAGCATGATCGCCGCGTTCCGCGGATATCATGCGCGCCTCCTGGGCAATTACGAACGGGGTGTCCCCCTGGCACAGCAGGCCCTCGAACTGATGCCGGAGGTGGAGGAGACGCTCCTCATTCGCATGGCACGTCAAGGTACGCTCGTGACAGCAGCCAGCGCCTATCTGGTGGATGGGGGTATGACAGCCGCCACAGAGCGGCTGGTCTCGGCAGCAGTGACGTCCGCCCGTGCTCTGGGCAACCTTCCGGCGATCATGAAAAGTATCTCCAACCTGGCCAGGCTGCAGCTGTTGCAGGGAAGGCTTCGCCAGGCTGCCGTGACAATTGAGCAGGCAACGCAGCTAGTACCGCAACCCGCAGGGCTGCACATGCTGCTCCACGGTGCGGACTACTACTTGATCCTGGGTGAGTTGCTGCGGGAGTGGAACCAGCTCGACAGAGCCGAGCAGCACCTGGCACAAGGGCTGGACTTGGTCAGGGGAGCGTTGACATCAGATGCTGATACGATCATGCGGGGCTACCTGGCCTTAGCTCGCCTCCAGCAGGCTTGTGGGCAAGGCACCCGGGCCCTCCAAACACTCGATGCGTTCGCGCAGCTGGCTCACCAGCACGGCTTTGCCTCCGCCCTGCTGGCTCGCGGAGCCGCCGTACGGGCACAGGTGGCGCTGGCCCAGGGTGACCTGGCGGCAGCTCTACACTGGGTCGAGCCGAGTGGATTGTCTACCACAGAGGCACTGAGCTACCCCCGCGAGCAAGAATACCTGACCCTGGCGCGAGTACACATTGCCCAGGGGCGCGAGCAGCCAATGGGCTCCTTCCTCCCTGAAGCGTTGGGCTTGCTGGAGCGGCTTCTGGAGGACGCCGAGCCCAAGGCACGCATGGGGAGTGTAATCGAAATCCTCCTGCTGCGTGCGCTGGCGTTGCAGGCGCAGGGGAAGCAGGATGAAGCTCTGAAGACGCTGGGAAGAGTCCTGGCATTGGCCGAACCAGAGGGCTACATCCGCCTCTTCCTTGATGAAGGAACACCGATGCTGATCTTGCTGCGTCAGGCCTATGCGTTCCAAATAACACCTGGCTATGTGGTGACCTTGTTGGAAGCTGCGGGCGAGCAGGTGAGACCGGCTCTCCATCGCTCCACCTCCCGCTCCAGTCAGTTGCTGGACTCACTCACAGCACGTGAGCGCGAGGTGTTGCGCCTACTGGTAGACGGCGCGTCTAACCGCGAGATCGCTGATCACCTCGTCCTCAGTGTCAACACGGTGAAAAAACACGTCTTCAATATCTGTAGCAAGCTCAACGTGCAGGGCCGCACGCAGGCCATCGCCAAAGTCAGAACACTGAACATTCTGGTATATTGAAAGGACGAGAGTGAAGACTCAGGACACCTCTTTTTAAAATATACAATACATGAAGCACCAAAGAGGTTCGGGAAAGGGTTCTATTCACTGCCAGCATTGACCGGCTGGAACTGAACCCCAGAATTCAATGCACACAGCAGTAATAAAAGCGCTGCTACAAGGTGTAGCCATCTATGGTAAGATAGACCTATCACATGAAAACTGCTCATGAGTAGGAACATACCAGGCATTCTTAATGGTACGGAGAAGGTTCGACAGACGAAATGACTGACCTCATCGGCAATGAAGAAGAACTGAACCAGCTTCGACAAGAGAATCAAGCGCTAAGGGAACAAGCCAACTTGCTGGAAAATAGGCAAATGCGTACCTATGAATACTATCCCAACACCGGGCGAATATGATATACAGGCGGCGTTAGAGCAACTCAGTAGAGATGATATGCAGGCGCTCATCCAGCGCATGGTGCAACAGCATCCTGATTTGGCTGGGCTGATTGTGTCGAAACAGCCGACAGCTATCAAGAAGCCCCGCGCACCGTTCAATGCAGAGGTCTACCGCCTGCAGGTTGAGAAGATTTTCTACACCACCGACAGAAATACGTGGGGATCTGAGGCCAGAGCAGCAGGACCATTACTGGATATTGTGGATATCTCCGATGAGTATGTAGAACAACAGGGCTTCAGCGATGCTGCCGCGCTCTATGAGATCATCATCCGGGGCATCCTCGACAACTATGATTCGTTTCGTTGGCACGCTGACGAGGGCCAGTTAGATGATGTGGTTGAAGACTGCGTCGAAGGATTGAGCAACTGTCTTCGAGGCATGCAGGATAACACAGCGGTGCGCAGGCAAATACTTCAGACACTCTTCGATGTCTATGATTTTGACACAAGCCTGGAAAACGATATGCCGGTGATGAGCGATAAAGTGCCTGCCATTCTCGTGCGGCACTCCACGCCGGAGGAACGGCGCATGATCGCAGAGTGGGTACGCGAAGCGTTCGACCTTGATATCGATTGGCATGCTGACGATGTGGGCGAAGATTACGAAGACATCGACGTACTCTTGCTGGGATTGGAAGGCGATACCATCGATGACGAGACCTTCCTGCGTATCTGTCGTGAGACGGAGAGCCACCACTACGTCGTCGATCGGTTGCTCAAACTGGGACGACTCGATGATGCGCTGGCGGAGGCAAAACACGTAGAGAACTATGACATCCTTGAAATAGCTGATATCCTCTGCGAGCGCGGGCATGACGCCGAAGCCAAGCGCCTGATCGAGGAACGCGTTGAGCGGCACAACGATACGGACCTCTTACACTGGCTCCAGAAACGTTATCAATCCATGGGAAACCTCGCGGGCGCGATGGACATGGCGAAACGCACCTTCACTAGCCACCTTTTTGGAGCAACCATTGAGCGATACCGGGAGATACGCCAGCTTGCGCAACAACTTGATCGATGGGATGAAGTGCGCTCGGAGTTGTTGACTTACGTGAAGCAATCGCGCAAGACGGATGTCGAAATCGAGATGGCCCTTGATGAGGGCCATATAGACCTGGCCTTAGAACTGCTGAAGGCTGGAAAGCAGACAAAAGATCCCAGGAGTGGACCCTATGGTTCTACTAATTTGAATGTAGGCATCGAAGTCGCAAAAGCTGCCGAAGAGAACTATCCGCGGGAGGCCATCGAGATTTATAAGAGGTATGTCGACATGCGTATTGAGTGGCGAGATCGTGGAAATTACCAGGTAGCGTGCCAGTATCTGATCAGCATCCGCAAGCTCTATCAAAAGATCGGTAAAAGCAATGAGTGGACAACCTATATTGCAGATCTACGTGAACGTAACGCCAGGTTGCCAGCGCTGAAAGATGAAATGGCTAAAGCAAAGTTGTAGTACATATAACTCTCGAACAATTCAGCTCAGCCGGCCTCGGTTGATCCTCAGTTGTACCAGCAGCAGGTGCTGGACGCAATGTCCGCCGGGGACTATCAGCGCAAACGTCACGAGATCGAGAGAAGGCTGACAGCTATCAAGACCATCGCCAACGAGTTTGCCGCACAGCAAAATTATGCTGCGGCTCTCACCATTTACGAGGTGCTGGTCACCGAGGTTATTGCACGTTTCAATGACCATCGGGACGAGTATGTCGCATTCAGCGTTCTTCTCATGAGTTGTATCGATGGGCTGGATACCTGCTTTGCAGGCGAAGAGGACAACCCGGAGATGCGGCTGCGCGTCTTAAGGACGCTCTTTGCCATCTACCGCTTCTCTACAGACAGCTGGATGGACCTGGATGAAGACATTCCTGGTCTACTGGTTGGAAATACCACTCCCGAGGAGCGCCAGGTCATTGCTGGTTGGGTACGTGTCGCCCTCTCACACACCAAAGCGGAGGGGAGTGCCGAGTACAGCCGCCAGCGATATGATGCGTTTCTAGCCGCCGTAGAACAGGTCGATCGGCCGTGAGTACCATACCAACTACAACCGAGCAAGATATTCGCACCTTCGTCGGTGAACAGAACTTCCTGAAAGGCCAGCACTATGTTCGCGATGGAGCCATTGTCGATCCGGTGCAGCAGGGCATGATGTTGAAGGGATATTGCTATGGCTCACTCCCTGAAGCATATCGCGTACAGGTTACATTCGATGGCACTGGTATCACTGCTGCCCTCTGCTCCTGTTCAGGTGGTGCACCAACATATGGGAGTCGTGGCTGTAAACATGTCGCAGCTCTCTTGCTAACGTGGCAGGAACAACCAGAAACATTCGTTGAGATGGATGATCTGGATATCACCCTTGAGAGAAAGGACAAATCCGAACTGATTGCGCTCATCAAACAGTTGCTTGTGAAGCAGCCAAAGGTTGTATGGCAATTAACCATGTCTCCGCCGACTAGCAAGAGGAAAATTCCTATTGATCCAGAAGTATATCGACACCAGGTCGCTGCTGCGTTCTGGTCCAGTGGTGGTAGGTGGGATGCCGTCTACGAAATCTCAGATGAACTATTCGGGATCAAGCACATTGGGGATACCTTTGCCAGGCAACACGATTATGCCCTGGCTGCAACGATCTATGAAGAAGTAGTGATGGGAGTAATCAAGAATATCAGCGGATATCACGATGAGGGTGGTAGGCTTGGTCATGTAGTCAGTATGACTATCAAATCCCTTGACGAGTTGCTGACTGGTGGCCAATGCGACAAAATGACGCGAGAGAAGGTCTTTCAGACCCTCTTTGCCATCTTTCATTTTGACGTTGAGTCTGGCGAGCTTGGCCTGAAAGGTGAAGCGTCGGAAGTGGTGTTAAAACACGCCACTAACCAGGAGCGCTCTATGATTGCGGATTGGACATACCTGGTGAATTCGCAGGTGCAAGGCTCTGAATGGAGCGTTGAACGCCATTGCCAGCAGTATGGAGCATTTTTGTTTAGCCTGGCGGGAGAAGAGATTACCGACGAAATCTTCTTGCACATCTGTCACGAGACAAGGCGCTACTCAGATGTGGTAGAGCGGCTTCTTATCTTAGGGAGAGCCGATGAAGCCGCCACAGAAGCAGGATTTGCCAGCGATCGCGAGTTACTCGGCATGATCGATCATTTTATCCAGTCTGGGCATGATGCCGTGGCTGAGCGCGTGATGCTGGACCGCTCCAAACAGACACAAAATATACATATCCTGGAATGGCTCAAACAACATTATTGGGCCAGCAATAACTACACTGCTGCACTTGAGCTAGCTGAGAGCATGTTACGCACACAGCCGAGTATCGAAAACTACCGGGACATTCGTCAACTCGCTGGACACCTCGATCGTTGGGAAACACTCCGACCTGAGTTTCTCTCCTTTCTCAACACATCAAGAAATGCGCTTGTATTGACACAAATCGCCCTGGATGAAGGAGATTTCGAGAGCGCCTTAGCACTGGTGAAATCGCAGGCACGCTGTAGCTATACGAGTCGGAATGAGCGTCAAATTTACACATATGATTTAAGATATCACAAGGTCGTTTTCGACGTTGCCAGAGCCGCAGAAGACAGCCGACCTCATGCAGCTACAGAACTCTACCAACAGCATGTTGAAGCTCTACTGGTCAGGCAGGACCGTTGGGGCTACCGCACTGCATGCGAGTATCTCCTGAAAATCCGCACGTTGTACGAAAAACTCGAGGACTCCGAGGGTTGGATCAACTACCTAACTGATCTTCGTAAGAGAACAAACCGACTCAGATCGTTCAAGGAAGAAATGGCACATGCAAGTCTATAAGGGCAACACTGCCGGGAGAAGAAACTTACATGACTGACTGCATCAAGAAAGAGGATTTCGTTCGCCAGCTGGCTACACGGATGAATGTCGACGAAGCAACGGCAACAACCTGGGTAGATGGCGTTGTCGAAACGCTCTATGAAAGCTTTAAAGATGGGAAAGGCGTGACGTTACCCGGTTTTGGCGGCTTCTACGTGCGCCCAGAGCCTGAAAGCTGGGTCTTCAAGTTCAATCCGGGCCAGCGATTGCGGGCACTTTTTGGCTGGTCATCGACCTACTCAGGAAAACTCTAGACCCGCCTGCATGACAAGGAGGAATTGGATGCCCAAGGAAATCAATCGGTGGGCGATGTATCCACGCAAAACATCTACGGCTTCTCTCCCCGAAGCGCTGAAAATGGAAGTCACTACGAAGGCGAATGAACTCATAACCGCGTAGCTGGCCCCAATCCAGTATCGCCGAGCTTCGAGGCGAAATTTGTGCGTATGCAATATGCCGGGAACCAGCGTTTTCACCTCTCGTATATGCGTTATACAGGCCAGTGGATACAATTGTACACAGACCTGACAGTTGATGAATGCATAGAGACGATTCGAGATGAACCATTTTTTCAACCGTAGTGAGATGAGACAGTTATAAGATCCTTACAGTTCTTCCTCTAATCCGCTCGGATCAAGCCGATAGACGCGGTTGGAGATATCAAGGTGAGCTAATTGCGCCACTGCCTTTAGTACAGCAGAGGCAAGCTCGTTAACAGACGTGTCCCTCGGAAAGGAGCGAAGGACGAGGATGCCCGCATGTGGTGGCGGGAACGCTGTCTGATTCAGGTAGTCGGTGTCGAAGGTGATAATGGTCATGTGATAGGCACGAGCGTATGCAATGATAGCTGTATCAGGCCGAGAACGCAGTCCTGCATCATACACCCGCGTCGCATTGAACCCCTCTCTTCGCAAGGAGGTGAGTGTCTTGCGTGGCATGTTTTCGTCCAACAGAAAGGTTCGTGGACGAGCTGTCATTCTTCTCTTACCTCATCACCACATTTTCCAGCGCATCGGCATAACCTTTTATATATTGAACCTGCTCCTGGCTCAGTTGCTTGACCGCCATCACCTGTTCCGGCGTCAGATCATATTCATGGCAGATCTCTACAATTGACATACCATTCTCAAGATGTCCGATGATACGATCGACAAAAACACGGGTCCCCTCGATGATCGTACGACCACTGTTAATAGCCGGGTCCTGCACGATCCCAGGAGCGATTCTTCGTATTCCTTGTAGAGCCATAGGTTCCCTCCTTCCGTGAACTAAGTGTACCACACTTACGAGCATACAGCCATATGCTCTGAAAACGAGGATTGGCTGCATATGTCTGCCTGTCACGCTGGTCTTCTTGGAGATAATCGGACGCCCGTCGGTTCCGGTTCGAGTATTTATTCATCTTTCTAGTATTTATAGAACATCTGTTCTTTCTCATTCGGATCTTCTTCCATCAACGCTCTTCAGTGATGCCTTGCTGAGTGCTCCTTTGCCTACTCTCGCTGAAAGAATGGGCCTTGAGTGCGTACTTTTCTCTCTTCATCCTCGCACAGATTTCATCAGTAGCCAACATAGGTATTGAGTTTCGCATCATTCGAGACGAACTGGGGCACATACCTCATTGGCACGCGCTATTAACAGCTTCCTTTCTCCAGTACATACGTGAAGAACTTGTGGTAACGGGCGGGCATCTCCTTATCACAAACTCCCCGAGACCGGGTGGGTCAGCTACTACCTAATTGAGCTTGAGCCTGTCCAGGATCTGAGTGTTCCTTTTTGAAGGAAGCAGTGAACGACTCGTGGAGCTGCTGAACTTCCAGACCGTAAGCAGAGGAGCATTCTGGTGAGAGTGTCTTGCCCGTTAGCTCCCTTTTGTTGCGGGCAAGTGAGTACAAGTAAGGCCATGTAAAGGGAAAGTGCGGAGAGCATCCGCCTTCTGTCTTGCTACCAACCAGGGACGGGTATATGCATAAGAAAGAGTACAGTTTACTTCTCAACCTTCATTTTTAATAATAAACTGTCATAGGCTTCCTTGCAGTGATTTCAGTGTTTCCTCAAACAAGATGAGAAAGGAAAAGAGATTTGCTTTCCCTCCGATACTGAGCAGAGAAGTATGTTCGATCCCCTTTGTGCGACTTTACTCATTTTCCTGTAGCAACGACAATTTTTTGCTTTCATTTTGGCGCGGAGGGTTATCGTTCCACATCTTTCGACCGCAGTACTGGCTACTTGACTTGGGATATCTGTTACTAAACCACGAAGTCAATAGTCGTGGAGATCTTCTCATCATCTCTCAGGTACGGATATGGCGAGGAAAAGGAGCAGCTAGAGCAATCATTGACTATCTTGTCTAGAATGGATATCCCAAGCGCGATGCCTCTGCATGGCAGAGAAGAGGATGAAAGTGAGTTTCACCCCCGACACGTAGCGAGGATGGGTAACGAAGGGAGGACGGACCCCGGCGATGACTCGGTTGGAGGAGAGAAAAGATGAGAATACAATATTCACAAGGTCGACGAGATGAGACCGAGCTACTTTGGTGTGTAAAACCCGAATCCCAAGCTGGTTGAGCGAGGTACTGGTAGAAGAGAAGATTGTCGCCACTTCCGCGGAAGTGAGCACGCGAAGGAAATTAGTTGTACTCTGTGTACCTCTGCCTCGTTGACCTTCTTTGAGCGTCTCTCTTGAGAGCATACACAGAAAGGAAGACAACGATATGCAAGTCCTCTATTCACGCTGTTGTGGCTTAGACGTGCATCAGAAAACGGTGGTCGCTTGTGTGATGATCACGCAGCCCAATGGGAAGGTCGACAAAAGCATCCGCACCTTCGCCACGACGACGACTACCCTACTGACCTTAGGGGATTGGTTAGCCAGTCTACAGGTCAGTCATGTGGCGATGGAGTCAACGGGAGTGTTCTGGCGGCCGATCTACAATGTGTTGGAAGACCAGTTTGAGCTGATCCTGGCCAATGCTCATGAGATCAAGGCCTTACCCGGCCGCAAAACCGATGTGCGCGATTGCGAATGGATTGCCGACTTGTTGCGGCATGGCTTGATCCGCCCCAGTTTCATTCCCGCTAAGCCTGTACGGGTGCTGCGGGATCTGATGCGCTATCGCAAAAGTCTGGTCTATCAGCACACCCAGCAAATCAATCGGTTACACAAAGTGTTAGAGACGGCCAGTATCAAACTGACCAGCGTGGTATCAGATGTGTGGGGCAAAAGCGGACAGAGCATGATCAAAGCGATCATCCAGGGAGAAAGCGATGCGCAGACCCTCACCGAGTTAGCGCGTGGGACCTTGCGCGGCAAACTGCCGCAAGTGCAAGAAGCCTTGGAAGGGCGGATCCAGCCTCATCACCGGATGTTGCTGCAGCAGATCTTCGCCCAGCTGCAGTTCTTGGAGTCCTCCATGCAGCAGGTTCTTAAGGAGATCGAAGCGCAGATGGAGCCCTATCAAGCGGTGGTGGAGCTCTTGATGACGCATCCAGGCGTGCAAGCGGTGGCGGCGATGGGCGTTGTCTCGGAGGTGGGGATCGATCTGAGTCGGTTTCCAAGCGCTAAACACTTTGCTTCCTGGATTGGCGTCTGCCCGGGCAATCACACGAGTGCTGGCAAACGCAAGCACGGGAAAACCACCAAGGGCAATGCGTACCTGCGTGCGTTGTTGGCCGAGATCGTCTGGGGCATTAGTCATACCAAAGACAACTACTTATCGGCGAAGTCACACCGGTTAGCTCGTCGCATTGGCAAAACCAAAGCCATCGTAGCGGTCTCCCACACCGTTGCCGTGAACTTCTATCATATGATCACGAAGCGCATTCCGTATCGGGAGCTCGGAGCGAACTACTTTGACACTGTAGATCGCGAACGCCTCACCAAACACACGGTCAAACGCTTAGAAGCCCTGGGCTATGAAGTGACCCTGACTCCAAAGGA
>WNFY01000492.1_pt1 | contig 35582 bp, 33 predicted proteins | sample 5400091 | NCBI WGS metagenome assembly WNFY01 (sample SAMN13153364, study PRJNA577476) | soil metagenome | isolation source: 60 cm soil or saprolite under grassland replicate 1 | place: USA:California | collected 2016-06-15 | reverse complement strand
CGCGTGCACCCCAAGTCCAATACTCCCTGCCGCGACGATCGACGCCAGCCTTCCACTTCGGCCAAAACCTCTTCTCGAAATCTTTCCAGCGCTGTTGCAAGGGCCGAGATGGAACTCCTCAAACAGGAGTGACAAAAGGTGCCATCCACCACCAGATAGCGATGCGATGAGTGTAACGGGCCAGATAGTGAAGGACATGTTCTGCTCCGCCGAAAGGGGGCCTGGCATAGACGATCCAGTCCGGTTGAAACAGAGTACGCAGAAAAGTGACGAAGTTCTTCTCCACTGCGAGTGGCCGACACTCACCATAGAAGACGAGTTGGTGGTCGCGAAAAAGCACGCCGCAATCCAGCCAGGAACTTGCCGCGGAAAATGCAGCTGAGGACTTTGACAGGTAGGAAAAAGCTGGAACGCGAGGAGAGCCAGTGGGCGTGATCGAAGGACAGACCGCCGCCGGATATGAGGATGAGGTTGGAGCGTTTGTCCCCAGGTATGGAGGATGGCGAGGAAACCGATCTCGGCGCCGAGATTCTTCGGGTCCTCGAGCATGATCTTGCGAAGATGGGTCACAGAGAACCCTCCTTTCTCTGTACCCAAAGCTAGATCAACCACCTCAGAACTGCTGGCCCCATGACACGCGATAGCCTCCGTCGCACCAGCGACATAGTTCAAGTCGGCTTCTGGGGAAATCTAATGTTCACGAGACCGCAATCTGGAAACATTGTCCCTGGTGTGTTCACACCCGTTCTGGCGAAGCACACCAAGAGCTTCAACCTGATCGACACCCTTGCTATAGGGGTCGATCGAATTCAGCGGAGCTTTGAACCGATGCGGCGCCAGGTCGAAATCGTGGCGACAGACACAAGTCAGCGACGACAAGGCGAAGTTGATCCTCTACAAAGGCGTTCGTGGACGGAGAGCTGGAGGCACCTAGGAGCCTGCTCTCGCAGGTCCGTCACCTCTACTTCGAGCCACAGTACGAGGAGTTCTCTCCGCGTACCATGTGGAGCCTCTCGAATGCTTTCACCAGCGCATTCAAGGAACTTGACGCAATTCCGCAGTTCAAGGCCAAACTCGGAGAGTTTCTGGAAACCCAGTTCTCACAGTCGTTCTAGCCTGTAGGACGGTGCCGGTCGGCCGCCCCCTTCCAGCAGCGAGCATCGCGCAGAAGATCGGGGTTCCCCCGAACTGACTTCCCAGAAGTCCGTTATTGGTCCTCATCCAAGCTGGTTAGAGACATCGGGAATCGCTCCAACAATCCGATGCGCGATTGCCAGTACGGCCTCGATCAGCAAATCGAAGTCCGGTCGAACACTTCTGTGGTTCGTGTGTGCCACGCGCAGGGCGAAACGTCCCTGAACTCGTGCATTCGATGGCACTGCCGTTCCAGACTCCTGGAGCTGGACCAGAATTTCGGAGTTAAGCGCATCCAATTCGGCGTCGGTCATTTTCGGCGAACGGAACCGAAAGCAGAGCACGTTCATGTCAGCGGGCGCAAGTAGTTCCAACTCTGGCTCCTCCCTGATTCTGGAGGCTAGGTATTGAGAGTCTTCAATGTTGCCTTCGATGGCCGCGCCCAGTTTTTCGGCTCCGTATACCTTCAGGTTCATCCACACGCGCAGTGCGCGAAATCCGCGAGAGAGCTGAATACCACGCGAGGCAAACTCGGTAGGTTTCACCGCAATCCCACCGGTAAACGTTTCGAGATACGAAGGAGCGAAAGAGAAAGCCTTCTCGTGGATCTGGCCGTCGCGAACCAGCACCGCGCCGGTCTCATACTGCATATAGCCCCATTTATGAAGGTCGAAGGCCAAAGAGTCGGCCCGTTCGAGACCATCGGCCAGGTGGCGATACTTCGGCGACAGCTTCACCATGGCGCCAAATGCCCCATCTACGTGGAACCAGATGTTCTCGGATCGGGCGAAATCTGCCAAGGCGTTCAAGTTGTCAGTCGCGCCGGTTGTCACAGTCCCTGCGTTGCCGACAATGCAGACTGAACGATATCCCCGACTTCTGTCCTCTCGAATCATTCTCGCAAGGTCGTCGATCCGGATGCGGTCGTGTTCGTCCACTGGCACTCTGCGAAAGCCCTCGGAGCCGAAGCCGAGAAGGTCACAAGACCGCTCCGCCCAACCGTGTGTCGCAACCGACCCGTAGATCGCCAACCGACCTTGCGCGTGAGAAGTGACGCCCTCTTTTCGAATGCTCGCGCCAGCCATGCTATTACGCGCCGTCGCAACACCGATGAGATTCGCCATGGTTCCACCGCTGACCAGGAGTCCGCTCGCGCCCTTGGGGAAGTCGAGCATCTCGACTAACCACGCAATTACCTGACGCTCGACCAATGTTGCTGCTTGGTCGTAGCCCGAGACATGGCAATTCATCGCCGACCCAAGGAGATCGGCGAGAAGACCAACCGGGGTTCCCGTACCCATCACCCATCCCCAGAAACGTGGGTGAATGTTGCCGGTTGGATATGGGAGGATGTGTTCCTTGAAGTCGCGGTACACATCGGCAAGTGGCGTGCCATTCCGCGGCAACGCAGATTTCAGATAAGTGCGCGCTTCGGGGGAAGGGCTTCGCCAAGCCGGTCGGTCACGGATGGTTTGAAGATAATCAATCATATCGTCCATCATTTGGTGTCCCAGTGCGCGGAATTGATCCCAGTCTTCCGGATCGAGTGACCTATCTTCCGTTGACCTGTCGTCAACCGATGGCAACTTGTTCGGCATCGACTTCGCTCCTTGCTATTGTTTGGCTTCCGGATGTTGTTCTTGGGTTTCGCTCACAGCTTCAGCGCACTCGGCCAGTTTGTTCAATTCAGCGACTAGAGCAATCCATTTTGTCTTCCCAAAACGTCCGATCAGGCGATCCTGGATCCGATCCCAGCTCTTACCGGCTTTTGCCAGAACTTGCGCTCCCTTGCGAGTGATGATCGCGGTACGGGACCGGGCGCCGATTCCATCCACCATATTGAGCCAACCGTTGCGAACCATAGGCGCGATCGCTCGATACAGCGATGTGCGATCCATCTCCAACTCGTCTGCGATGCGAGCGAGTGGTTCTCCCTGGCGACGGGAAATACACCTCATCACCGCTAATTGCGTGACATTGATTCCAGACCTTGCCAAAACATCATCATACTTACGAGCCAGAAGACGAGACAGTTTCTTGACCGTTGTACAGAAACAAGGAATTGCCCCAGATTTAGTTGATGTATACACATCATTACGATATCATACTGTTAGTGCAAGACTCGAGACGGGTGTGTTCTTGCGTGCCATCGGTGGCCTTGTATGTTGTTGAGTTTGCGTTCAATTGCGATTTGCGCCGCAGATCGGACGTGCTGAAGCGGGATTGGGGTTACAGTTGTTCCTTCATTCGGTGTCCTGGCACTCGGGACCGCAAAGTGCAGATTACGGAACTCGATCCTGTGGTAGCGCTCGAGGTCTACGAGATTAGCAACCGGGGAAGAAAGCCGCCGCCCTAGCTAGGCAATTAAGGTCCAGAATCATGTTGGCAACAGCACCGTCGCCAATGTCAGTGTCTACCATCGTGTGGTAAACCGCGCGATCCTATTCGACATTAAAGACTTTTGTGGATAAAATCGGCACGTTCGCGATGGATGCTATCGACGAGCTCTTCGGCTTCCTTCTCGCTGTTGCCGCGATCCAGCAGCCGCCTGACTTTGTCTTCTCTTGGGGCAGAGAGAAACACACACACAAAGTATCTGATCGGTTCTTAAGAAATTACTGTGAGATGAGGGCGGCGCCGACTCAAGGCTCCTGACGCCGCCGCCCCACATCTCCGTTGGCGGTGGGACTTACACTATAATTCCGTATTCACAAACCGGTAACCGTGGCCCTTCACGGTGCTGATCACCCAGGCGCTTGCTCCGAGTTTTTTGCGAATGCTTCGAACGACGACATCGACAACGTTGCTGCCTCCGAACGGTTGCTTCCAGACCTCTTTCAGCAACTCGTCGCGAGTGACGACCAGTCCTGCACGCCCTGAGAGATACAGCATCAGGTCGAACTCCAGTTTCGTCAGGCCGAACCGTCCTCTGTCCTTTACAATCAGCTCCCGCCTCGAGACATCGAGGTCGACCTCTGCGGCGCCGGCGGTACCGGGCTCCTGCAAGTCACGTCCGACGAATTCCAGAATCCACTGCATGGGACCATTCGCTCCGAAGTTCAATGACGCGATGTGGACTGGACGGTCACCGACGGATGCCGTCAGTTCAGGACGAAGTTGAAAACCGAGGTCAGTCACGGCCTGGGGCATGGTCGCTGGGTTGTGGGCGACAGTGTAGACAGCTGTCGCCGTCGGATTCTCCAAGTAGGCTCGCTTGGCGTCCAGGACGCAAGCGGCCCACTCCGGACTCGGCACGTCACAGGGCCCTTTAGTAAGCAGGTTTCGGACCAGGAGGACGGGACGACGCGGATCTGGCGCCGAGGCAATCGAATCCAGAAACTTCCGAACTACCGGATCGACCTTTTCCAACCCTTTCGGTATGTCCTTAGCCCGTGTCACCACGTAGAACGCGGTTACCTCGCCCGCACTGCCGCGCACTACGGAGAAGCACGAAGCGGCGTGCTCCCACCAGGCGGACATCATGTCCGCACCCTCTGGACCGTCGCGAAGCAATGAAATTTCCAGGATGGAGTCGCGATCGCGTGGTTTCGCCCGTTCCACCGGCAACACCGGACCCGAAGGGAAAAAGGCCTCGCGGATGACAGGCCGCTCCAGCAGGAACAGCAGGTCCGCGGTGTGACGCCATGTGTCCCCTTTTGCCGCGGTCCGAAGTTGCTCGCACAGGCTCCGCCACGCGGCCCGCTTCACGGCTCGGGCGCGGGAAGGATCCAGGGCTGTAAGGCGGGTTTCGATGGCCTGGCGAAACGACTCGTGGAAAACCAGTCCGTCTGGCGCCGTTTCGACAAATGACAACTGGCCCAGCCCGCGCAACAGATGGTCCGGATTACGATCCGGCAGCAAAGCCTCCAGTATCGGCTTGGTCACCCGCCTCACCAGCGAGGAAACCTCGATCGCTTCCTTCAACTCGCTGTCCTCAATTTCATCTACGCAGGTGAGAGCGAGGTGATCGATCACCTGGCTGAGATCGAGATCCCCGGCCAGCCTGTCCGTGTGCGCCGCAAGGGTTGCGGTGCAGAGTTGCAGCGCCAGGGGATTTCCCATTGAGAATCTGGCAACGCGAGTCCTGGCAGCCTCCGGAAACCCGCGGCTCTCGAGAAATCGAGCGACATCGTCCTCGGGCAGCGAATTCAAACGCAAATTCAACACAAGGTCCGCCCATCCGGGTTCGGAGATCCATGGTGCGGTTGGCAGCGACCGTCCCACAATGACGAATCTGGCCGAAGACGGAAGTGAGGGAAGAAACTCCGTCCGCAACCACCCGTCAAGCAGACGCAACGCCTCGTAGTTGTCGAGGGCGAAAACGATGGGTTGGGCCAAGGACGCGATCGCTTGCGCAGCGTCCTGCAGAGTTCTTATCACGCAGCGTAACGAAGTGCCGATCGCATCGAGCAGACCATCAGGGATCGGCTCGATACTGCGACAGTCCAGACGCTTGACCTGCCGGCCCCGTGCAATTGCGTCGCGCTCAAACGCGTGCAGCAGGCTGGTCTTGCCAATCCCTCCGACGCCATGGAGCAGCACCACTAAAGGTCCGTTGGGTTCGAAGATCGATTGCAGCCGCGCGAGTTCCCGCTCTCGCCCGATGAAAGCCGCGGCCTGTGAGCGCTGGACGCTCTCCTGGATGGTCCTCATCATATTACAACTCCTTGAAAACACGACCGGTCAACCCGGCCTTCAATTCTCATTCCGATCTCATGCCTTCCTCATGACGGCCGAGTCACACTGGGGCAGACTGCCATTGTAAGCGAACCGCCTGACCGCGCCCCCGCTCACAGATGTAAATCATTTGGAGGAACGAATGCGATTCAGAAGCGTAGTTGATTCAATCAAAACAGGCCTCTCCGGAGCCGCGCTCGGAGTACTGGCCGCATCGTGGCTATGTGCCCAGCCTGTCCTGGCATCTAGCGGCAACCCAGTTACTCACTGGAACCGTGTCGCAGCCGAAGCATTTGCGCCAACCCAGGGCACCAATCCGGTGGGCCAGTCCAGGGCCTTCGCGATCCTGCATGCGTCAATTCATGACGCCCTCAACGCCATAGACTCCCGCTATAGGCCATACACGCCGGGGCTTGCGACCGATTCTGGGGCTTCCCCGGATGCTGCCGTTGCCGCGGCTTCTGTCACAGTCCTTACGGAACTCATCCCTGATCAGCGGGTGGCGATTAACGAGGCATATGCTAAGGCTCTTGCCGCCATTCCGGACGGACCAGCGAAAGACAGCGGTATCTCGCTGGGCCAGACCGCCGCCCTGAACACTCTCCGCCGTCGACAAAATGACGGAGCCGACCGAGCCGCCGAACCCGTGTTTGTTCCACGATCGGGCCCGGGTGAATACCAGTTCACTGCGCCATTTGACTTCGCAGTGTTCCCGGGCTGGGGCCGGGTTGATACCTTCGCGATTAAGTTGGATGACTACGAGCAGGATGGTCCATTGGCGTTGAGCAGCGCGCAGTATGCTCGCGACTTCCAGCTGGTGAAGGAAATCGGCAGGATCGACAGCCGGACGCGTACGGCGGAGCAGTCGCAGATCGCGCAATTCTGGTACGAAGACTCACCGTTGGGCTGGAATCGCATCACCAATACAGTGATTCTTCAAAAACACATGGATGCTTGGGCAGCCGCGCGAACCTTTGCGCTGGTGAACTTCGCGATGGCCGACGCTTATATCGCCGGATTCGCGGAGAAGTACAGCTTTCGTTTCTGGCGCCCGGTTTCCGCGATCCAAGAGGCAGGCGCGGACGGCAACACCCGGACCGAGCCGGATCCCGCATGGCAGCCGTTTCTCGTGACCCCGCCGGTCCCGGAATACCCGTCCACCCACTCGCTGGTGGGCTCCGCAGCTGCCGAGGTGTTGATTGACCGGTTCGGCGATCGGGTTCGCTTCTCTACAACCAGCCTCACGCTGCCCGGCGTGACCCGGAGCTTTCGAGGATTTTCCGAAGCGGCCGAAGAAAACGGCGATTCCCGTGTCTTCTCTGGCATTCACTTCCCGCACGCGGTTCGAGACGGTCATCGCCAGGGCAGAAGCATCGGACGAGCAGTTGAGCGATTGTTGCCTGCGATCCAGAAGGGTCCGGGTAGTTACTGAGACTTATGACGATCCTTTGGAGGTGATGTCATGTACTTCGACGAACAACGACTCTACTCATTACTTGGCAAAGCCGTTTCCGACTTCGGCGCGGTGTTCCATGCGCCGCTGGTACTGATCGGCGACCGCCTAGGACTCTATCGCGCAATCGGTGATGGCTCCCCCGTCACTCCGGCCGCACTCGCGGAGCGGACCGGCACCGCCGAACGCTACGTCCGCGAGTGGTTGAATGCGCATGCCGCTGCCGGGTACGTGGATTACGACCCCCAGAGGGGCGAATACTCCATGTCTCGCGAGCAAGCCATGCTCTTCGCCGATGAGGGAGGTCCGGCATTCATCGTGGGCGCGTTTCAATCCGCCATGGGCGCAGGCGCAATCCTGCCAACACTCGAATCGGCCTTCCGCACTGGAGAAGGTGTGGGATGGCACGAGCACGATCACCAGGTGTTCCATGGGACGGAACGCTTCTACAAGTCCGGATACGTGGCGAATCTGATTTCGAACTGGATTCCAGCAATCGCCGGAGCACAGGAGATGCTCACAGCCGGAGGTCTGGTGGCGGACGTCGGATGCGGTTACGGAGCTTCCACGATCCTGATGGCCCAGGCATTTCCAAAGACCCGGTTTTTCGGGTTCGACTCCCACTCTGGCTCGATTGAAGCTGCGCGGGAGCGGGCAACAGACGCAGGTCTCTCCGGACGGGTCAATTTCGCCGTGGGCACGGCGAAGGACTTTCCTGGAAACGAGTACGATCTGGTTACGATTTTCGACGCGCTTCATGATCTCGGCGATCCGGTTGGCGCCGCCGCGCACATTCGCTCGGTTCTGAAGCCAAACGGCGCGTGGATGATCGTAGAGCCGTATGCCGACGACCGCCTGGAAGCGAACTTCAACCCGATTGGCCGGGCCTACTTTGCCGCGTCTACTCTCCTGTGTACGCCGTGTTCACTATCGCAGGAAGGAGGGATGGCGCTCGGAGCCCAAGCGGGAGAGGCGCGCCTCCGCGCGATTGTCACGGGCGCGGGGTTCCGCAAATTCCGCCGGGCTGCCGAGACACCGTTCAATCTGGTCTTCGAAGCTCGAGATTGACGACTCAATATCTGGTATCACGACACCCTCGGAGAACAAGGTCCATCTGACCTTGACTACCACTTTGTTGCCGCTGACAAGACGGTCTGTGTGTATCTGGCGGAAAGATGAGGGAATGATCCAGCGGCAAGCAGAACTCAGTGGCTTTCCGGCAACGAAGGTCGCGGAAATCAGGTGGGAATCAGAATGCCAACACCTTCGTGTGGATTGTTTTTCCCGGCGACGGACTGCACGCTGGAACCAATGCGATCACGCTCTGTGGCGGCGGGGGAATGGACACGGACACGATCAATCTTGGATTCCGCACACTGGCGGTGAGGATTTCCCAATAGCAACAGGCAGGAGTAATCGCCAAGTCAGAGTGGAACGCTGCTGAACAACACCCTCTCTGTACGGACTTCACAGTAAGGATTGCGGGCGCGTACCACGGGTGGGCTGCCCGCGAAACACTTCGGCGCTCGGGGATGGAACTGAATTTAAGGACAAGCTCTCCCCCGGTTCCATTCCCGACCCGAAACAGATTTTGTGTTGCACGAGGAATGAGAAATGAATTGGAAGGCATCATCGAGCGCGGCGCCTCAGCGGGCTTTTAGGCGAACTTGCGCGCACTGACGACTTAACACTTGGGAACAGATTCATTGAGAGGCGAAACGCCCGGAAGGAGATCGAACAATGGCAAAGTGGCTGGATCAGCAAGTTGATCGACTGGAAGAGTTCGTAGAAAAGCATTTTCGTAGATGTGGCGTAACGTTCAGCGGGAGCCGCTGCATTCTGCCACGAGACCACGCCAGTACCGAGCCTCATACATTCCTGCTTAAATTCCTCGAAACGAGGATCGCAGCGGAAGGCGTGCGAGCCGACGTGCAGACTTGTCCAGACGACAATGGCGGCCAAGCTCCCGGAAGAGCGACTCCACGGCGCCGATGGGGAGACTCTCAGGTGTCAGAGCCGCAAACCAGGGATACCGTCCGGTCAGTCGCAGTAAGTTTCGCTTCAACACACAACCTCTTCCATCCAGGGTAAAACATTAAGGAGATTTGTTGTGAAGAAACTCGTTCTAGCAGTTGTCGCAGTAGCTCTCTGTTCCTTTAGCTTCGCTCAGAATCCGTGCGTCGCCAGTGTCAACCATCAACAAAAGGAGAAGGCGTTGCTGGAGTCAGAAAACGCATCCTGTTCGCCTTCCAAGACGAGCTGACGAACAACGACCCCAAAGGACCCGCCGGAGGAGTTCTGCTCGGTGCGAATGGCAACATCTTTGGCGCCCCCAGTTTAGTAACACAGGGAACTTGTATGGCGTCGCGCAGTCCGGCGGAGACCGCTCGTCGAAGGAAAATTCTTGTTTCCCAATGCGGGTTGCGGTGTGGTGTTCAAAATCGATAGCCGCCACGTGCTCACCGTTTTACACACCTTCACTGGCGGGACGGATGGCGCAATTCCAGAAGGCGGTCTTCTCCTGGACGCGACCGGCAACCTGTTCGGTACGACTTTTTAAGGCCGCGATTCCGAAAACGGCATCATCTATGAAGTCGCCAAAGACGGAACCTATACCGTGCTCCACCGCTTCACACAAGCGGAGGGACAAAACCCGAATGGGGGCATAGTCTCAGATCCGGGCGGAAACCTCTCCGGAGCGGCGCATCTCGGCGGTGACCAACTCCTCGGAACGGTCTTTGAGCTGAGTTCCAACGGCACCTTGAAAGTGCTGCACAATTTTCAGGGGCTCGAAGATGGAGCGGTGCCATTTCGCAGGCCTGTTCCGTGACGATGCCGGCGACCTCTATGGAACCACAGTGAAGAACTTCCTGATCCAACAAGTACAGGGCGGCAACGTGTTTGTGATTACTCCCTGAACGGACGACCGCCCCATCCGATCCACTGCAACGGTAGTAGCGAAAATCGTTCATCTGATGGCCAGCCCCATTTGGCGGGTGGTCTTGCTGTAGTACGCGTAACCGCATCTCGCGCAGCAAGTAAGGCCCTGCAGCAGGTATCCAGGACTCCGTCGTCCTAGCCCCGGTCCGGCTGCGGTTCTCCTGCGGCTGTCCCTGTGCGGCCCGAAACAGCGCAGCCTCAACAACAATCGCTGGATCCGGCACGAACACCCCTTCCTTTGGATCGGCTGCCACTGGTCCATTGCTGCGCCTCGGCTCTGCCGGGTCGGCCGCACGCTGCCCGCGGTCGAACGCTTTTTCCGCGGGGCATCATGTGCGTCTTTCCGTAGGCGGCTCGACCTTGATAAGCCGGGTTTTGGAGAATGTGCCGCACGGCGTCTGCCCTAACTGGGTCACTGCTTCACCCGGACGCGTGAACGCTGAGCGGCAAAATAGCCGCTCAGCCGCTCGCGTAATTCCAGACGGGCCCGCCACAACCTTGCCTTGACTGCCGATTGAGTTAACTCGAGCACGTCCGCTGTCTCCTCGGTCGTGTACCCCTCTACATCGCGTAAGACGAAGACGACTCTTATTGCTGGTTGTAATTCCTGTAGCGCACTCCTTAAGAGGTGTTGGACCTCCGATCCTTGGTAGAGCTCCTCAGCATTTTGTTTCGAATCCACAACCTCAAGAGGGGAGATGGCCCCCTCTCCGTGAAACTGTCCGTCCATCGACAATTCCTTGATGGAACGCAACTTTCGCAGCCTCATCAGAGACTCATTGATGGTGATACGCATCAGCCAGGTCGAAAACTTCGACTTCTCCTGGAATTGAGTCATCCTGCGAAATACCTTGAGGAACGCCTCTTGCACGGCGTCCTGCGCGTCCTCCAGATTGTGGGTGACGTGCTGGGCGATGCGCAGGAGTCTTCGGTCGTAGCGTTTTACCAGCTGCTCGAAGGCGGCAACGTCTCCGTTCTTGCATGCCTGGACGAGAACCATGTCGTCGTGGTTGTCGTCTGGCACGCGCTCTGAGTTGGGATGAGCCGGCGCATCCGCATCCAATGGAGGATCGAGGAGTGCGCAGGTCATTGCTGTCGCTCCGCCGTGGCTAGGGTGCATTGTCCAAGGTCTTTACTCAGCTTGTGGACTTCGAACCCCAATTCACCAGAGTTCGCTTTGGTCTTCTTTCCTAGAAGCTCGAAGCGTTCTCCGATTTTCAGGGTTTGCTTCTCGGTGTGGGTGAGGAGGTAGGTCTGATCGTCTTTTTCGTTGATCAGTTTGTCTCCATCGCCCGTCACGCAGCCCTGCAACTTGCTGGGTTTGTGAAGTTTCCAATAGAGCAAACCGGCGCCTGCGGCCGCGCCTGCCGCGACTCCTCCGATGACCGCGCCTTTTGATCCGTAGCTCGGAGTCGAGCCCGGGCCCCCATATTGGGCGTGCGCGGTGGCGGAGATGGATGCCAGCAGGGTAAACGCTACAATGACGCGCCCCAAGTTTGCGGAGCGGGATGCCCGTGAAAGGGCTATGGCCAAGATCAGATTTCTCATTGCAAAATTCTCCTAATTCTTGTTTCAAAATGTGTGGCCTATTGTCGGCCGAGGGTGTGTACGCGAAGTGCCCAACCTTGCGAGTCACTTCGCGCACACCACCAAATTCAGCGCGGTGTGTTACCTCTCCTGGTCGGGAATGCCTGCGGCGAACCAAATTCCTCCCACATTCCGGATCAGCAGCACCGGGCTAGTGCAAGGAACCGGCGGGGCCGGCGTCAAGAAATCGTTGATTCGGAAATCGCCATCGGCGGCCAGGGCGACTCCGGAAACCCTTGAGTCGTGTGCGGTCGCGGACGTGGCAGGGCCACAGAACAAGGTTGCATGGACGCTTTGACCGCCGTTGGTCCCGATGCCGTTGCCAGCCGCGAGAAGCAAGCCGCGGCCTACGACCTTGATATGTCCATCGGGCCGGACTGTTGCCTCAAGGGCCGCGATCCTCCAGGGCCCGGCGGGTGAAACACCACGTACTATGTTGAGATTGACTGCGCCATTCGCCGCGACGCCGGTAACTGGAATGACCCCGATGCCGCCCTCGAATTGCAGTGTGTTGTACCAATCATTTTGGGCCGAGGCGACGCCCGAAATGGCGAATGCTACGAGTGCCACCGCCAGTGCGCGGACAACGTTTCCAGCCACATTACTATTCTTAAACTTTCCACTACGATTGTGATTCACTTTTATTCTCCTTTATCATCTGGCCCAGAAGGGCTTTGATCGATTGACTACAAAAATCTTGCGGCCCAGTTGCTTTCCCCTGGTCCCGGCTTAGTCACTGCCAGACACCGGGCCTATGTGCAAGCTAGGTGGCGCCACCTGAAATCGTCCTTAGCAGCGGACAAGAAACTTCCAAAGAAATTCCAAGGACATTCATCTCCGCCCAGGCAAAGCTGTTGTTCGCGAGTAAGACCTGATACTTCCTCGACAATCGTTTAGGTTTGATCCGCGAGCGTGGCACGCGAAGAGTCCTAATCCTGTACTACTTCGCGTGCACAACCCGAACTCGGGGTAGCAAAGCTGCCTATTCGTCTGCGTGGAAGAAGTAGTAGTCGGCCGTGTACCCTTGGAGTTGAGTCTGGCCCACAGTGCAGGCAGTAGTTGGGGCAGAACCCCCTTTGGTGTTGAGACGTTGGACGAAGCTAACTTTGTCCAGGAGTCTGCCACCCGTTGGTCCTTGTTGGTTTCCGACGGACTTCAACAAGAGGCATTGAATCGCGCCCTTATTCGGGCAGCTGGCAGAGTCAGTGCCGGCGTCAATATGTCCAACCGCTGCTGCCCACACCTTGCTGGTATCGAAAGAGCTCTGCCATGTCGCGTTGCCACTGAGGGGGACAGTCACGTCCGGTTTAGGTTTTGCATTAACGCTGGTGAAATGGGTGATGATCTGAATCTGCTGCCCGAAGAAATTCGTAAACAAAGTGGCTTCGGGGCGAGCGGTGGTACTCCAGGTAGTTCCACCGTTGGCCGTAGGCAGGCAGGTATACCCCTGCGTGCCTACTGCATGTCCGACCAGAAATGGAGAATTTCCTTCGGGTACTGCTATATCAATAGGAGTGGTCGGGGGCGTGACTCTTTGCGCCGACGCGGTCGTGACTGTGCCGAAGGCACATACGAGCGTGAGAGCGGACGCAAATAGGTTCCGTACTCGCGCAGTTTTGTTGCTTTGCTGATTTACGTTGTAGCTCATTTAGTTGAACTCCAATTTCTTTTGATTTCCGGTTACCGAGGCACAATCGGCCTCACTAGACATGACGAGATTGAGATGGAATTTGCTTTTTCCTTGCTAGAAGTCATGCCGTAACACGCATGTCGCTCGGCTGCTGACACTACGAGTGCCCATATATTGTTTGTGATGGATGGGTTATTGCAGGACGGGCTCGAGTGAATTTCGCGCAATATGCAAGGGAGCCGGGGTATGACTTAAGTCGCGATCTCTCATCGCGGAATGACAAACCATGCAGGACTGTTGCGTGGTATTTCCCTCCTGGGAAACCAAAGCGTACGTCAATCCGTGCAGGGACCATGTAACAACCTTGTAGCCATCAACCATGCCGTAGTGGAAGGTCACCTTCTTGAAACTGACTTCAACTCCTCCCGAAGCGACGGCCACCGAATGGGGCGTCACCATCAGGCTCACAGGACCGCTCTGCATTTGGTAAGCAATGTAGGCAGCGGTCTTACCGCCTATTTGCAACATCCGCGCGCCCTCCAGACGGTAAGGCCGCTCCTCGCCGGGAACTAGAGGCGAGGCGGGCAAAGCGAGGGAAAACTTTGAATTCGCTTTAAGCCATTCATTGAGTGTTTGTTGTGAGTCCACGCGAACATCGAGTGCAAGACTTCCCTTAGCATGCTGCTTATGAATGTTTACGGCGAATTTTGCATACTCCGACCCGGAAACCGGCGTCGGTAATGACCGCGGCATCGTACTTAACACTCCAACAATCAAGATCAATGCTGTTGCTGGCACAAACACATTCCATCGCAGCAACCGGCGCCAGCGCGGCGAAGGGTTGGGAACTGGTTGTGGCTGGCCTTGTATTACAGGCCGCGACGGCGACTTCAGTTCCGCTAGCAGTCTTTCTTCCCGAGGAGCCGGGTCGTTGTCCACGGAGGCCGCAGCGCGGAGCAGGGGTCCGCAGTGATCGCAGAGAGCGGCATGCATGATCAGCTGCGTCGCCTTCAACTCCGGCCATAGTCCAGAGGCCACTTCATGCCAGTCAACATCTTCACCCTTGGGACAGTCGGTGCGCGCTGTTCTCGAGATCACCTCATTCGCGCACCGATCCATGAGACGCCGGTATTCCGACACCTTCCGACTGCAATCCCCGCATGACGCCACGTGACCTTCGGCCTCACGAATGGCGCTCGGAGAAAGCCGATTCAGGTCTTGGCCGCTCCGCGAAGATGAGCGCACGAGAGCGTCCAGCTCTTGGTTATCTATATGCTTATCGAACGGACGCCCCATCTTAAGAACTCCCATATGAGCAATACGAGTTCTCGAGGGAATTTGCTTTTGGTTCTATCTTCTCGCTGTCGGTAGAGTCCGAACGAACCCCAAGGATCTGCTCGCGGACGCCATGCTTCAACCGTTCGAGGACGCTTCCAACCCCCTTGGTACTTAGTCCGATTGCCGGCAGGGAGGCAATTTCTTTCGTGCTCATTCCTTGCCGGAAGTAGAGCCAAAAAATCATGCGGTCGCGCTCCTGGTCAGGGCCGTTCAAGCAGCGCTTCAGGTGTTCATCGATCTCATCCAAAAAGAGTCTGAAAGCGATTTTTTCCTGGCTCCCGTGGCCCTCTTTTCCCACTTCAGGGTCAACATCACTCGTGGAAACATGGGGTTGGCTGCCGCCGGATGATTGACTGTAGTCATGCTTGAAATAATCGTGCGTGGCGTTAGCAGCAATTTTCTTTAAATATCCCAAAATGGCTTCGGGATGCTGCATCGCAAAGTCCCGCAAAAGGCGGCAGCTGTTTTCCCAGAGTTTAAGGTAGGTTATTTGAACCAAGTCCTCCATCAGAGATCGGGAAGGCTCACCCCACATAGAAGCTGTGCGCAGAATGGTGAGGCTGATTGGCTTTCCGACCCGGGAAACGAACTCCTCCCAAGCCTCGTCATCACCAGCGTCGGCACACAGACAGACGATGTCTTTCAGGGACAATGACGAATATCGCTTGGTTTTAGGAGTGTTCAACATTTATGGTTTCGGTGCAGAATGGGAGGCAGTCGGCAAGACAACAGTCGCGATGACGGAATCGAAGCGCTTCCTGGTGAATCTCAATTTCGCTGACTTACCTCCCCTGCGCCTGCGGATTGGATGATCGTGAATACTCCGCGCTTGTAAAGACTCTGTCATCATTCTGTCAATTGTTGCGGTTCATCCAGGGCCGCCAAGTTCCGCGGACAGATCATCGCTTGGGGCGTGACCTGCCAGCTTGTCGCATCCGGCCAATTGCACTAGAATCCCGCGTAGTCGCGCTGAGAGAGCGGCCCACTTGCAATTTAAGCAATGCCACACAAAATCGTCCTTTGTGGCTTGCAAAGAAATTCCAAGGAATTTCCAAGGACAGCGATGTCCCCCGAAACAAAAGCCTTATACGAGTTCGGCAGGTTCCGCTGCGATCCCGGGGAACATCTTCTTTTCTGCGACGGGAAGCCTGTTTCTTTGGCCCCGAAGGCCTTTGAGATCCTCATCATCCTTATTAAGAGCAATGGCCGGCTGCTGACTAAGGACGAACTGATGCAGAAGGTATGGCCTGACACGTTTGTGGAAGAGGCCAACCTGACGATTAACATCTCCGCCTTGCGCAAATTGTTGGGAGATCCGACCGGGGACCAGCAATATATCGAGACAGTCCCCAAACGAGGCTACCGGTTTGTTGCGCCGGTCACGGAGCTTCACAATGATGTCAAAACTGGCGAACCGATGCACTCCCCTCAGATTGGCAAGGTAGTGCGCCGATCGCCTTGGCCCCGTCGCATCACTTTATCAGTTGCATTGCTACTGGTCGTGATTATGGTAGTGGTACTGCTTTCCACACGTTCAGCCAAGCTCACAGACAAAGACACTGTAGTTTTAGCTGATGTCGCCAATTCGACAGGGGATCCTGTCTTTGACGACGCGTTGCGGCAGGGACTTTCATCGCAACTGGAGCAATCACCTTTCTTGAATTTGCTCTCCGACGAGCGTATCGCGCAGGCGCTGTCCTTAATGTCCCAACCTCAAGATGCGCACCTGAGCCACCAACTGGGGTTGGAAGTTTGTCAGCGAACTGCCAGCACAGCCGTTTTGGATGCGGCCATAGCGCAAATAGGCACGCGCTATCTTTTAACTTTGAAAGCAATCAACTGTTCAAACGGAGATTCATTGGGGAGTGCGGAGGAGCAGGCTGCTGACAAAGATCACGTTCTTGACGCTCTGGGCAAAGTCGCTTCAAAAATGCGCAGTCAATTGGGCGAGTCCCTGGCCTCAGTGCAGAGGTATGATGCGCCACCGGAAAATGTGACCACTCCTTCGCTTGAAGCCCTCAAAGCCTACAGCCTGGGGTACCAGACCATGGTGGTAAAGAGCGATTACGCGGGATCACTTCCTCTATTTCAGCGGGCCATCAGCTTCGATCCCAAGTTCGCTATGGCTTATGCCAGGATGGGAACTAGCTATGCCGACCTTAACGAAACTCTCCGTTCATCGGAGAACGTCCGTAAAGCGTATGAACTGCGAGAGCGCGTTAGTGAGCGGGAAAAGTTCTATATTGCCTCGCACTATGAAATGTTCGTCACCGGAAATCTGGATGAGGCCCGCAAGGTTTATGAATTGTCGGCGCAAACCTACCCACATGACACTCGGCTCGGCAATCTGGGTTTTCTTTACAGCGGGCTGGGCGAATATGAGAAAGCTCTCGCCGAGTACAAGGAGGACCTGAAACTCAATCCTAAACACGGGGATGCCTATGCGGACCTGTCTGGCGCGTACTTGCAACTCAATCGGCTGGACGAGGCTTTCGCGACGGCACGGGAGGCGCAGGCACAAAATCTCGATGTGCCCGAGGTCCACCTCGATCTTTACTGGCTTGCCTTTCTTCGAAACGATACCGCCGGAATGGAACGCGAGGCAAGCGCATTGATGGGCAAGCCGGGCGGGGAAGACCAGATGCTGAACTACGAATCGGATACGGCCTTGTATCGCGGACAGCTCAGAAAGGCGCGAAGCCTGGCCCGGCGCGCGATTGAGTCGGCACGCAAGGCGGATGAAAAGGAGGCAACGGCGCTCTACCTTGCAGAGGCTGCAGTTCGTGAGGCTCTGGTGGGAAATGTGGGCTTGGCGAGACAGCAAGCGCAAGCCGCGCTCGCGCTCTCCAATGGCAAAGATGTGGAAGGTCTGTCGGCCATCACACTAGGGCTGGCAGGCGATTCCGTAACCGCCACCCGGCTCGCCGACGATTTGGGAAGACGCTTTCCAGAAAACACGATTGTACAATTCAATTACTTGCCTACAGTCCATGCGGCCGTGATGCTGCAGCGTGGCGAAGCAGGCAAAGCCATCGCCGCTTTGGCCACCGCCACGCCATACGAACTCGGCACTAATTTTGTGACTTTGACTTTTGTTCTTTATCCCGTTTACCTGCGAGGCGAGGCGTATCTGGCGGCGAAGCAAGGCGCCGCAGCGGCGGCTGAGTTCCAGAAAATTCTCGATCACCCCGGCGTTGTCCGTAGCGAGCCCATCGGCGCACTCGCGCACTGGAAACTGGGTAGGGCCTTCGCTTTGTCGGGGGAAACGAGCAACGCCAAGATGGCTTACCAAGACTTCCTCACGCTCTGGAAAGATGCCGACCCTGACGTCCTCGTCCTGAGGCAAGCAAGAATGGAATACGCCAATCTACAGTAACGTGAAGGGGAATGTCTTCGAGACTCAGCATTGCTGGGAACCTGAGAGCCCCGCGGTTGAACCGGGAAGATGGTTCTAAACTCACCTCTCTGTACGTTGGCGATTCGAATAAGCACCAGCATTACGGGCAACTCGGAAACACATTCAATCCAAAATTTATACTCGCGTTGACGTTGCTTCGACTAACGATTAGCGGCCATAAGTCGGTTTCTAGGAAATCTGATATTCACGTCAGCCGAACTTGGCAACATTGTTCCCGGTGCGTATTCACCCCCGGTGACTGGCAGAGATGGCTGATGCACTCGCCTCGGAAACGAGACTAGGCTGGTTCGATCCAGCGTCACCCACCTGTTGCGGGATTGGCAGATATGGATATGCACTCGCCTTTTAAGCGAGACGAAGTGGGTTCGATTGCCACATCCCGCACCAGGAGTTAGTTAACAAAAGAGGCGGCATAGCATAACGGATCAATGCTCCGAGCTTCTATCTCGGACGATGAGAGTTCAAATCTCTCAGCCGTCTCCAATGTGGGATGTGGTCCAACGGATGAGGGCGCAAGGCTACGAACCTTGAGATGGGTGGGTAGTGTTTTCGAACAACACGGCAGCGTCCGAAGCTGCAAATCCGGGTTTGACTCCCGGCCCGCCCACCAGTTAAGGGCTCTCTCCTGGGAAGTCATATCTCCGTCAATCGGTTTTCGTCCCGATACGATTAACCACGGCGACGAAGCGAGGATTGTCACGCACAGAATCAAAAGCCGGATCCACACGCAACCAATTGGCTTGAATGTCTCCCGGGGCGGTTTGCTCCAACCAGTGCAGGGCCTCTTCATCGTTGCCCATAGCCAAGTAACCAGCCGCAAGTGCCGAACCCGATCCAGTGGGATGCGTTTTAGTTTGTAGCACCTCGGCTAGAATTTTGGAGGCCTCGCCGATATTTCCTGACAAGGCATGGGTCCGCGCCAATGCACAGCGGTAAACCGGTACATTTCCCGAGAGTTTTGCCGCGCTTTGCAGTTCTGCGATGGCAGCCGTGTACTTTTTTTGCTCGGTGTAGGCCCAGCCAAGAACAGCATGTGCCGGAATAGAGTTGGGATTCAGCTTCAAGGCAGTTTGCGCATATTGGACAGCCTGTTCGTGATTGCGTGCGAAATAATGCATGTAAGCCAAGCCGGCGTGGACGGCCGGCGACAAGGGATCCAGCCTCTTTGCATACTGCATCTGGCTGACGGATTCATCGGTGCGGCCTGTGGCTGCCAGATATAACGCATACCATTGGTGGGCCGGGACGTAGTTATCGTCCAATTCGATGGCCCGGCGAAATTCCTTTTCCGCCTCCGGCCAGTTGCCTTGCCACATGAAATCCGTGTAAGCCTGGGCTGCATGCGCAGCCGCCATCGAATCATCCAGCTGCAATGCTTTGTCCGCCGCTATCTTTGCCTCGCCCACTGTGTCGAGGTTGCGATCCATACCGTAAAACCCAATCAAGTTATAGGCGTCAGCCAGACCGGCGTATCCGGCAGCGTATTCAGGATCTATGGCCACAGCCTGCTTGAAACACTCAACACTTTTTTGCAGATCATCGCGCGATCGCTGCTCCAAAAAGTGACGGCCTTTCAAGTAGAGTTCATAGGCGCGCGGATCTATCGGGCGATGTTTTGCGAGCGAAGGATTGTGGGGCGCCAGCAGCTTCACATCAATCTGCTGGGCGATGGCCTGCGCGATTTCGCTCTGCAATCGCAGTACGTCACGCTGGGTGCTTTCATAGTTCTGGGCCCAAATGTGGGTTTGGTCGCGCGCCTGGATCAGCTGGGCCGTGACTCGTACCTCATTGCCCCAACGGCGTACGCTGCCTTCGAGAATGTAATCCGCTGCCAACTCCTGGCCGATCTGGCTCACTGGTTTATTGGTGCCCTTATACGCCATCGAAGAAGTACGGGCGATTACTCCGAGCCGGTCGGGTTGCAATCCGCTCACTTGAGTGATCATTTCTTCGGTGAAGCCGTCGCTGACAAAGTCTTGAGCAGGCTCGCCGGTCAGATTTTGAAATGGAAGAACCGCCAACATCAGCTTGCTCGGTAGTGGCACAGAGCTGTTTGTCGGAGGCCTTTTCAGGAAGTAGATATAGGTAGCTAGTGTGACTAGCGCCACCACTCCGGCAATTGCCCAAAGCCGGCGTCGACCACGCCGCGCGGGATCGTTTAAATCGTTACCGTCAGATGAATCAGCACCCGAGGATGGTTCATCGGCCAGCCGCTCCGCTTTGCCTTTCCACCAAGTATCAATTTCTGACCGGTAGGCATATACGCTGGCCCCCTTCTGGTGCTGATGCCGCCGTACCGGCAGTCCCTGGTTCTTCTCCCACCGGCGCACGGTACGCACATCACGATTCAAATAAAGGGCAATTTCCTTCCACGAATCCAGCCGGTCTTCAGCTGGACGTGGTAAAGGACGGTCTTCGAGGTCTGCGATCTGCTCGTCCAAAGGTTCGGCCTTATGAATAGACACTTTTCGCCTCAGCGTGGCTACTGAAGTTGAGGGGAGGTGCGACTGAGTCTGTCAATTTTACCCGCCCAAACAGGGTCATACAAGCACGCTTTGCAGAGGACATTGTGGGACATTAAGCCCGTGTCCCCTCTTGTCCGTTGCGGGTTCCCACGCCAGCCGGTAGCTTCCATCTACCAGGGGTGTGGGCATGCGCAACGGCTTGCAGTTATTGGTGTTATTTGTGCTGGCTGGTGTATCGCTCAGTGGTTGTGGGGGAGGGGGAACACCACCTCCACCGGGCGGTAAGGGAAATGGGAATCCACTTCCGAGCGTCACTTCGCTTTCGCCAACGAGCGGAACTGCCGGCGGCGCAGCCTTCACCCTTACGGTTACAGGTTCGAACTTTGTCTCGGGGACGGTAGTAAATTGGGCTGGAACTGCCCTTACCACAACTTTCGGCAGCAGTACCAGCGTGACGGCGTCAGTTCCGGCTGCGAATCTTTCCACAGCCGGCACAGCACAAGTAACCGTCACCAATCCCACGCCGGGAGGCGGCACATCCACCGCCAAGACTTTTAACATCAACAATCCTGCGCCAGTCGTGGCCTCGCTCTCTCAAACCAGCGCCGACGTTGGCAATACTGACATCAATCTCACGGTAACCGGCACAGGCTTTGTCTCAACATCAGTCGTGCGCTGGAACGGCAGCAGCCGGACGACATCTTTCGGCAGTTCCAGCCAGCTGACCGCAATTATCTCCGCTTCTGACCTGAACTTTGCGGGAAGTGTGCAGGTGTCGGTAGCGAATCCTACCCCCGGCGGCGGAAATTCCTCTGGACTTACTTTCACCATCACTCCTCAGATTGCCCACGGTATTGGACTGCCAGGCGCAGCAGGCTCACTGGCCATCAATGCAACTTCTGATTTGCGCGAAAGCGACGTGAACAGCACTGTCATCGCAGGCAACCTGGTGATGAACCGTCTTGATGTGCGCTTCGCGCGAGATGCCACCGTGGATCAGGTAAACAATGCGCTGGCCAGCATCGGAGCCGGCATCGTTCACATGTCGCAAGGGTTCACCTCAGTGACTATTGCCATGCCGCAGCAGAGCTCGCTAGCCGGACTTCAAACTCTCGTGTCCCATCTGGAGGCATCACCGGGCGTTCACAGAGCAAAGATCGCAAATGTCGCGGAACCAGACGCCATCTTTCCCAACGGGACTTTTGCTTTTTCAGATATGGCGCAACAGATGCGTCATTTGCTTCCCAGCCGGTTCCCAGCGGCATGGAACTTGGCCGGCAACGATTTTGGTGATCCCAGCAATCCCGCGCCTGGAGTCTTCTGCCCTACTAACACCACTCCAGTTCTTGTCAACGATCTTTTCTCTACGACGCCAGATCCCAGTTTCACCCAATTGTTTGCTCCGTATGATGGGCCAGCTCCGCTGCCTTCGCGTACCTCACCAGACACATTTACTGGACACGGATACTTCGTCACTGAGGTGCTTGGGGCGAATGGTTTTGGAGCCAATCCATTTGCCGAGACAAGTGGTTGCGTGCCGTTCACGTTGGTGCAGTATTGGGCCGGTGGTTTTACTCCCAACGAGGCCACGGATTACCTGGTTGACCATATGCCGGCCGGTAGGTTTGTGGTGAACCTGTCCATGGGCGCCGGCACCAAGTGTGCAGCTCCGCTTTGCGTTCCGCCTCACGACGTGGTGCGAGCCCCGCTGGATCGAGCCGACGATACGCTTTATTGGAAAGAGAAGACACGCATCCGTTGGAATGAATTCTTGATTGTCGCCTCCGCTGGCAATTATCGCGACGACGAAATGGGTCAGATCTACCCAGGTATGGGAGATTCCCGTTTTAACTCCAGGCCCACGATTTCACAACTCCCGGACAATCTTTTCACGTTTCTTAACGAGGATAGTTTATGGGCACCCGCGCCGACCTTCGCTGCACGGGGGTTTACATCCTTCAAGCCGACCGTGGCAGAACAGGCCGCGTTGGCACAAGACGTCGTCGATGCTGGTATGTCAGACTCCGGTGCCATCCCCGACAATGTCATCGTCGCGGGAAGCGTGGTAGCTCAGACGCCTGAATCCGTGCTGACGCTGCACGTCAAGCCGGAGCAGCTGTTTGAGTCCTCTTTTTCCAATAGTGGTCCAGATGTCTTAGCGGTAGGCGAGCATGTCCTGCCTAATATCAACTTAGACGGCACCAGTTTATCGGCTCCACAAGTGGCTGGTTTGATCTCTTATCTATGGATGATTTCACGTGACTTAGGCGGCACTCAGCCGATTTCAGTTACCAAACGCGCCATCCTGGCCAATACGCGCAACGGGATCATTGATGCATACGCGACAGCTCTGTCGCTCGACGGAGCAGGAGCGCCCAGCGTTCAGAATTATCCCAAGCGCTTCAAGCTACTCAATGTTCACGAGGACGACAAATTCGATGATAAAGATATAGAAGAGTTTCTCCACCAATACTTTCAGATCGACTCAAACGGCAACATAAGCGACGTACCGGCAGCTGCGGTCATTGACTTCAGCCGCTACGACCTCAACGGCGACGGCTTCACCGGCGGGAGTACCGTTGAGCGCTTCGATCTGGACCGCGAGGGTTCGACCCAGTACGGCACGAGCACCTATTCCCCTGTGCTACTGGAGAACATTGGCGGGGTTGATGTAGCATTCGACGAGACCCATCTCACCGATCTCCAGATCCTTTGTTACTACGCTTATTCCGGCCTCTATGCCGGAACCGATACGGACCGTGAGCAATTGTTGGCGGGACGCTGCACTCCAGTCACAGTTGTTGTCACACCGGAGCAGGTGTCCACTCAGCTTGGAGGGATCACGCAATTCAGCGCGACCGTCCGCGGCACTTCGGACCCACGTGTCACCTGGACAGTCACAGGTGACGGGAACTCTATCGACAGCACTGGCCTGTTCACGGCAGGCAATCCTGGTGGGACTTTTACAGTTCGCGCTATCAGCATGGCTGACCCCAATGCGTTCGGTGAAGCAACTGTCAACATTGCATTGAGTTCAGGAACATTTTCCGCCGAAGTGGGCTACTTTGCCAACATACAGGGTTTTGATTTCTTTAATGGCAATCCCGTATTCGATGCAATACAACAGAGCGCATCGAACACCTCCGAACCACTCGGGCTCGGCCCATTGTCGGCTGCTGCGAATGGAACGTATCAAAGAGTGGAGATCAACGGCGCCGGCGACCCTGTCCAGGACCAGCCTGTGACCTATGCGGTCAGCGCCCGAGCGGATGGACCAATAGTTGGTGAAGACTTGATTTCCAGCACCGGCACCTTTACTTCAAGCACGAGTTGTTCTGCCGATGGCGATACCGTCGAGGTCAGTGAAGGTAGTTTCGTCTTTCCCTTCATGCCGGAGCTGAAAACAGATGCCGGTGGAACCTTGGAAATTAACGTGCCGGAGGGAGGCTTGAACTTCACTGTGAGCGGCAGCTTGTCGCGCGGCGAAACCAAAGCAACCGACCGCAACATGTCCCTCAACGGAAATGTCCGCCTTCAATTTGCGACCGCAGGAGGCAGCCAACAGAACATACGCTTCGACATCGGCGATAGCACGTTGACCACCGCGCAAGTTCCCTTTAATCGAACTATGCGGCTCGAGCAGCCAGGCTTTCTGAACATTGACTGGGGCCTGAACGCCACATGCCTCGGGGGCGCCACACCGGATGGCCTCCATGTGGCCAGGAATGGAAGCTTGACACTGACTTACACATTCTCACATTAGAGCAATGCGATGACGGCCCGGGCAATGACGGGCAGGTCTATCTGGACAATATTTGGTCTCACTGATTGGGATCGTGTGGGGCGGGCACTCCTGCCCGCCCTGCCGGTGGCAGCTTTACATGAATTACTGTAAAAATCAGTAGTTTTGATGCCAGAAACAACCACGCTTATTTCACGCACTGGAAGAATCACGCGCGCGGAGCTGGCGAGCCTGCCAACGCCGCCCTCCGCGGCTACACTTGTCCCGATCCCGCACGCGGCGGTCGTGGAAACGCTGGTCGAAACCCTGAGTCATTCGTGAGGTGATGAAAAACGGGCGAGGGCGGCATGTGTATCTGCTCACCGACGCCACCCACGGTCTGGTGGTGAATGTGGAATCGACCAGCAACGCCATCGACTACCGCCAGTTGGAACCCGCCATCGGCCGTTGCGAAAAGACGCTCGAACGTAAGCCCAAACAGATGGTGGCCGATGGCGACTACACTACGGTCAAGAACACCGTAGGCAAACCATCGCAAGACACAGATGCCAGCGAAATGCCGTCGTTGATTCGTAGTTCGATTTCCGCTCGACCATTACACAACTCCAGCACTCGAGATCCCGTAGATGTCCCAAGATCGTCCAGCAACGTTCCTTGGCCTGCAATGTCGAAACGCACGCGGTTGCGAGCGTCCAGGGCATGCCTGCTGCGTCCACCACCAAAGGAGGGAAAAGACATCAACGAGGTTGGTTAAGAGAGAAAACCGGCAGTCAAGATAAAACTTGGGTGCCTTTCTTTCGCACAACACGGAAGTCCCAAATCATCTGCCAGCCCGATCACTTCTCTTCAAAGGCTCGGTGAGGTTGTCCACCCAAAGTTTGCCGAGTCGTCTTAGGTGTGTTTACACCCGTCCTGGCGAAGCACACCAAGAGCTTCAATTTGATCGACACACTTGCAGTAGGTGTCGATCGGATTCAACGAAGCTTTGAACCAACGCGTCGCCAGGTGAAGGAATGGCGTCAGGCGCAAATCACCAACGAACGAGCAGAGCTGATCCTTTATTCGGCATTCGTGGATGGCAAACTTGAGGCACCACGGAGTCTTCTTTCAGAGGTGCACCGCTGTATTTCCAACCACAATACGAGGAGTTCTCTCCGCGGACCATGTGGAGCCTCTCGAATGCTTTCACCAGCGCATTCAAGGAACTTGACCCCGTTCCACAGTTCAAGACCACGGCGAAGCTGGGGGCTTTCCTCGCTCAACTGCCGACATAACGCAACGGTCTCCCCGTTCGAGGTGGCACGCCCCGGACGGGGAGCCCCCGCGCTCAAATCACACATCCATCGGGGAACTTGGGAACTGATCGGCGGGAGAGCTTCGACGGTCCCGACCCCCTGGTCCCGAACCAGATTCCAGTCCTTATTGAAATCTATTGAATTGTGGAGTTTTGAAGTGATTTGTTTGCCTGAAGTTGGCGGATCGACTACGACACTTGTTGAAGTTTGAGGAGGTGGGAGGCTTCTTCAGCCTCAATTTTGCCTACAGCAAAAGCATTGAATACGAAATCGTATTCGCTCTTCGCGAAAAACGGGAGCAGGTCACCGCTCGCGGCCTTGGGCGTGAGCTCTGAGAAATTCGGCCTAATTCGCTATGCGAAAACTAAGGAAGGTCCCCGTTGTCTTAACGAGTTTCGATTTCAATTTTGCTTTTTCTTAGCAGAGAGGATTACGGTCACAGCTGCTCAAGCCCGGAGGCCGCGCCGCCGTCATCGTGCCCGATGGCGTTCTGTTCGGATCGAGCAATGCCCACAAGACGCTGCGTCGGATTCTAGTTGAAGACCAGAAGCTCGATGCCGTGGTCTCGCTGTCCGGCGTCTTCAAGCCCTCACCAATCTGAGCGACGCACGCCGAAAGATCGAAACCTGTCGGCAGGATTACAACGAACAACGTCCGCACAGTTCGTTGCACTACTTATCGCCAGCGGAGTTTGCACGGGCAGCAATGGAGATGAGGGCATGAGGAAAGCTAGTACAAGGCTGCCAGAGCGGGGGCTCAAAACGCCGTCCCCTGCTCCAGACCTCATCCCCGCTGAAATATCAACTGAGAACTTACATTGGGATTGGTACAGTAAACGGGGGCACTTCATAATCACCGAGCCGTGAACAACACCACGCCAACCTCGCCAAGAGCCGGATCGACAATTCTTTCGCTTGAATTGTGTGGATATTGAGCCATGAGGCTGTGCAGCAACCCGGACCATCTTGTGTCATCCGGTCTGCCCCACACGAGGATGGCATCGGGAGATGCTTTTTGGATGTCGAAGGTAAGGCTGCTCCATTGCGTCGAGTCTGGCAAAGAATCCATAGCCCCGATGATTCTCCGCCCACTGAAGAAACTGGCTTTGTAACCCGCCTCCCATCCAACGCCGTGGTCGGGATAGGGTCCAGACCCGATGCTAACTACGCTAGAGCCCGTGTGCTCTCTCAAGCGATTGCCTGCATCATAGCAACTGGCCTGAAAATCCCGCGTCAGTAGACGAAACGGAGAAGATGGGTAGACCATCGCTATGACTGTCCCGAGAATGACTAGAGCAATAGCGAGCTTTCGCCAACCGTCATAAGTATGCTCACTATCAGGGACCAAGAAACGTGCAGCGATGGCGAGCACCAAGGGTATCAATGGGTACAGGTAGCGTGCATCGAACACCAACATTGAGTACGCCAATACCAAGCTCAGCGCACCCGCCGCGACGACAACCGCAAATCGCCGTTCCACCGGGTACTGATGTTTCCGACGGATGACAATCGCGAGCGTGGCTATGAAAGCTATAAGCCCGCCCGGCGTTGCCACAATCACCACTTCTTTGAGCACTCGAGGGATATTCTGTCCTTCGGCGAGAATCATCTTCGGAAGTGCCTGCCTCATTCTAACGGGATACTCCCAGGGCCACGAGCCCGGCGGCATCGGGTCATCCACGAAGTACTCGTCGACTTCCTTCGTGGTATCTCTCAAAAGAATGTAGGTCGTGTCATGTTGCTCCCGGTAGGCACGCAACGTCCATTGGAGAAGATTCGTTTTGAACTGACTGCCTGTTGTGAACCTTCCATATTTTGAGTGCAGCACCGTAGCCCACCCTACGGCAACTAGCAAGGGAATCGATGCAGCCAAACTAAGCCGTGCAACTCTTGTTTTCAGACGTCCGTCTGACAAGCCCAAAGCGACCACAGTACAGACCGCCAGCCAAGGCAGCGCAAACGCCTTTGCCAAGAATGCAAGACCGTGAACAAATCCCAGAGAAAACCAGCCTTTCAAACTGTCATAACGAAGACACCGCAAGAGGACGATAAAGTAGACGAGCGCCAGCGCAGCAAAGAGGAAATCAGGAGTAATCATCTCCACCGAAGAGGCAGCGAGACCACGACCAAGCACGAACAACACCACCGCCAAAGAGGCGGCCAGCCTCGAATGCCACAGCTTCTCCGTAAGGACATAGAGTAATGCCAGAGACAGCAAGAAGGCTCCAATGTTGATCAGCTTGCCGATATGTAGATAGTGCGCACTCCCTAAAGTGGCGGCTGCTATTAGCCAAGACAATAGAGGACTGCGGAATGCGCTTATCGCCGCGCGAAAGTCGCCATGGCGAATGTGACGAGCTATACCCACATAGGCCATGCCGTCGTAGTCGATTTGATTGAAACACTGCGAGGCAAACCAGAAAAGTTGAAAAACACAACTAACGACTGCGACCGAAATGAGAAAAAGTGAGGCTTTGCTGCTCTTGTCAGGTTTCATTGTGGCGTGAGAAGGTTAGCAAGAAGAATATCGAAACAGCAAGAAGCGAGTCTTGCGGTGCGATCCTAAAAACAAACCCTCCGAGCGGCATCGCGAATCTCCTGCCGTTCAACTGTCGTTCGGACTGCCTTGACCATGTACCAAGAAGACGATCGCGCTGATGCGGAAGGTTTGGCATCGGGATCGAAGGGGATCTGCTTTTTCTTGTTCTGAATTCGTAGATTCCCTCCATCCAAATTTACGATTTCCTCAACGAAAATAAATCTATTGACCTTCCACAGGCTTCAGCAGTAGAGTCGCTGGCGCTGCATGCTTTTCTGTAGTACACCGGGCCCCTGCATTTAAAACATTTAGGAGAAAGTCTATGGCTCGCCTTCTGCGTGTGCTGGTTGTTTCCCTTCTGTCAGTTTTTGTCTCTCTTTTGCTTCTCTCAAACGCGCAAGCACAAGTTAGCAGCGTCAATAACACCACCTCTACTCCAATTGAAGGCGCCGGCCACGACTACGTTAAGCTTTTGTCAGAAACCGTAAATCCCGCAAATGGCGCAGTTAGCATACGGATTGAGCTCCCGACGCCAAAAAGCCGAGGTATTACGCTACCTTTTTCCATTGCCTACGACTCGAACGGCGTACTTCACCTGGAGCCGAGTCAAATAATTCCCCAGGGTTATGGAACGGCAAATTGGGCAACGGACATCGGTTTTCTCTCCCAAGGGGGCTGGAGCTATTCGGTTCCTTTGCTCAATTACAATACGTGGGGCGTCGATCACCCTTACATAATTGGATACGACTCGGGGGGTGGGCCGAATTGGGGGCACCATAACTGCTACTACGCCTCAGGATATCTCTTCAAAGACGCAGCCGGCAGTCGTCATTCATTGCATCTTGGAGCCTTATCCATCGCTGCGGTGGACTATCCCGATGCAACCTCCGAGTGTGCTGACCTGCGGAGATCAGGAGGAGGCGATGCAGACGTCTGGGGCGCTCTTGCGCCTTATCCGGGTGAGAGTGGCTACTACGGCGAGCTGCCTGTGACCGTCAGTGACAAGAATGGAATGAGTTACACTTTTCCCGCTGGCAACCAGTTCACTGTTCCTGGCACCAAGCCGCTTACTAACTTTGTTCTGCCGAGTAAGATTGAAGACGGAAATGGCAACATCGTCAACGTCACTCGTAACGGCAGCACCACTAGCTATGCGATGACCGATACCGCCGGTAGGTCAGTGCTGTTGGTCAATGGTTTTGGGACGAGTGGTACTACCGTCACCGCTGACGGGGCAACCTACCAGGTGACCTGGAAAACCGTTACCTTCGGCAGTTATTCGGTGAATCCGATCTGGAAGGGTCAGGGCAGCGGACCTTCCGGGGGTGATTATTGCGCTCCGATCCCTTCCGTCAATGGCGGAAGCGAGGTGGTTATTTCTCAAGTCACATTGCCCAATGGACAGAGCTATAAGTTTTACTATGGAAGCGACAACCCAGATGTCAGCTTTAGGAACCCTTATGGCATGCTGAGTGAAATTGACTACCCGAGCGGCGGTTCCGTGAAATACAAATGGGCTCTTACAGGTACTCGAGGCGAACTAGGTGTCTACCCAGCCGCATATAGTGCGGGCGGGGACGTTACTCCAGATGCAAACTATTGCATCTACCAATACCAAACTCCGGCGGTGAGTGAGCGCGATGTGTTCTATGGCGGCTCGACTACGCCGGCGTTGACACAGTCCTTCAGTTATTCCACGACTTGGAGTTCGTCTCCAAACCCCAATCCGGGCGACACGTGGACACAAAAAACCACCACCACGACTATCGCGGACAACACCACAGGCAAGAGTACATTCACAACTCAAACCTATTCCCCGATCCTAAACGACCCCGAGCCGTTTACATACGTGTCCTTCCCGACGCAGACTCCGGTGGAAGACACCACGATCACCTACGACTGGAACTCCAGCACGCCGCTTCGGACGGTAGTGAAGACCTGGTACGACCAGTACCTGCTGGCTAGCGAACAGACGACCCTTGAGAACGGACAGAGTTCCACAGTTACATACTGCTATACCACCACGGCTCCTTGTTCGACTCCTCCCTATAATTCTGCTTTTCCTGCATTGAAAGAGAAGAAGGAATATGATTTTTCGGGAAGCGTTGCCAGAAGGACGGTCAACAACTACATTCCCGTTTACTATCCTGTTTTCAGCAATAAGCCCTGCCAGACATTGGTCTACGACGGCAGTAACAACCTGCTTGCTGAAACCGATTCCTTCTACGACAACGCGGCCAATCCGTGCGTGGCCGGCGCACCTTCTGTCTCAGATGTAAGCGGATTGCCGGCAAACACGCATGATGAAACATTGTACGGGTCCGGCGGTTCAACCTCTCGAGGAAACCTGACCAAGCTGGTCAAGAAGTGTTTTCCTGGCTGTTCAGATCAAACGACCACTTACACGTACGACAAAACCGGCCAGGTGCTGTCCACGACAGACGCTCGCGGCAACACCGCACAATATTCCTACGCCAACAGTTTCACCGTGCTCTCGGGTGCACAGAATGTTTCATACACCCCGTCGTCTAATCTCAATGCATACTTGACCCGCGTGACCTACCCGCAGACGGGAAGTACCACGCACATTGAAAACTTCACCTACGACTATAACAACGGACAGCTCACCGTCTCCCAGGACCAGAACGGCAACAACACCTCCTATCTATACAACGACGTGTTCTTCCGCCCGAGGCAGGTCAGTTATCCGGATGGCGGACAAGTTAACATTGACTACAACGACACGCCGCTCGCCGTAAGCGTCACCAAAACAACTGCGATCCAGGGCGGTGCCTCGCCTATCAACAAGATTGAGAAAACAATTTTCGATGGCATCGGCCATGCCGTTCAGACCCAACTCGTGTCTGATCCTGAAGGCGTCACCTATGTGGACACCACGTACAATGGTATGGGAAATGCTCTTGCCGTAAGCAATCCATATCGGGATGCGAGCCATACGGTCTATCTGGAAGGTTTGAGTTACGGCACCACGCAATACTCCTATGACATCCTTGGCCGTACCCTGACCACAACTCTTCAGGACGGTTCAACCACCATTGCTTCCTACAACGGCAGCACTACGACTGCGACGGACGAGGCGGGCAAGCAGCGAAAAACTTATACGGATGCTTTGGGCCGATTGACCACAGTCTGGGAAGACCCATCGAACCTCAACTATGTGACCAACTACTTCTATGACGGGTTGGACCACATGACTTGCGTCGAGCAGCACGGAGATGCCAGCGGAACCGGTTGCTCTTCCAATCCCAGCGGTGATGCCACCAGCGCCTGGCGCGTCCGGCGCTTCAGCTACAACTCACTGTCACAGTTGACTAGCGCAACCAATCCGGAATCTGGAACGCTCTCTTACTCCTATGACGTCAACGGCAATGTCGTAACCAAGTCCGCTCCCGCGCCCAATCAAACTGGCTCAGCAACGGTGACAACAACCTATTCCTACGACGCCCTCAACCGCCTCACGCAAAAAAGCTACAGCGACGGAACCACCGCAACGGCGAAGTATGGCTACGACGGAGTAGCGCCGTCGGGATGCACTCCGCCCACCGTCGTTTCTCAGCCCTCTTGGGGTGTCTTGTCCACGCCGTCCAATCTGATTGGCCGCAGAAGTTCCATGTGTGATGCCTCTGGAGGTGCTGCCTGGGTCTATGATCTGATGGGCAGGCCGAAGCTAGAACAGCGCCTCCTCGGCACCGCCAATAAGACCATCGGCTACACCTATTATCTGAGCGGTGGTCCCAGCAGAATTTGGTACCCCAGCGGAACCGGCGCGTATCAGTGGATCACCGCCGCCGGACGTTCGAATGGTGTGGGAGACTCGTACAATAATTACGTTTTCTCGAATGTTGCGTATTACCCAAATGGAGCCGTCCGAGAAATGGGGATGGGCCCTTCCTCCGCGTTTGCGGGTATCATGATCGAACGAGCGTACAACAAACGCCTTCAGCCCATGCTGGAGTATGCCCTCGTCGCGGCTGCGGGGCCACCCTACCAGAACCTCTATCAGCGCTGCTATGATTTCCACATGAAGGGAGGAGTCAGCGGCTCGATTGGCGGTGTGATCTGCTCGTTCCCGGACGCGGCTCCCGGCGACAACGGCAACCTCTATCAAGTCCAGAACCAGCTGGACAGCAACCGCACCCAGAACTTCACCTATGACGCCCTGAACCGGGTCACCAGCGCCTACAGCAACGGGCCCAACTGGGGGCAGAGTTTCACTACTGATCCATGGAGCAACCTGACCAATGTGGGCTCCATCACGGGCAAGAATAACCCCGGCGCCGTCAATGTCGCGCCGGCAACCGTTAAGAACCGGCTTCCCGGCTTTACCTACGATGCTGCGGGGAACCCGATTGCCGGCCCGGGATCTACGGTCACTTTCGATGCCGAGAACCGCGTGATTTGTCTGGGCAGTTGCACCGCGCCGGGGGGTTGGACCTACACCTACGACGGCGATGGCAAGCGGGTGAAAAAATCCAACGGCTCGACGGGAACGCTATACTGGACCGGCATGGGCAGTGACGCGTTGGACGAGAGCGATCTGAGCGGAAACATCAATGAAGAATACTTCTACTTCAACGGGCAGCGAGCGGCGCGGGTGGACCGGCCCAGTAACGTAGTGCATTATTACGTGAACGACCGGCTGGGGACGGCCAGCATCGAAGCCACGCCTGTGACGCACGATACGGTGACGTTCTCCGACTCAGACTATTCACCCTACGGAATTCAGATTCCGGTCGCAGGCAGCGACTCCAATCACTACAAGTTCATGGGCAAGGAGCGGGACACGGAAACCGGCCTGGACAATTTTGGGGCCCGCTACTACGCGAGCGTGCTCGGCCGCTTCATGACGCCCGACTGGGCGGCGCGTCCGACCGCGGTGCCGTATGCGGTATTCGGCGACCCGCAGTCGCTGAATCTTTATGTGTTTGTCCGTGATAACCCGGTGAACCACGTGGATGCGGATGGACATGAGTGCAACAAAAATAACTATACTCATCAGTGCAATGAGCATGCCGAGGTTCAGAAGCAAAGTTTGTGGGCAAGGACCGTGAGCGCATTTACCTTTTCAAAGTCACGCACCAAGGAAGTTAATGTCGTTAACGAAAACGCTGTCGATAATAAAACAGGGCTGACTGCAAATACTAAAGTAGTCGGAGCAAGTATTACAGGCAGCATAAGCTCGAACCCGGCCAATAATAAATTCAACCTCAGTGGTGGTGCAGAATTCCACGGACTGAAAAGTACTATGAACTTTTCCAGCGACCCTAACGGGAGCAACGGAATGGTGAATGGCATAGTGAAAATAGATTCATTTACTGCGGCAGCAAGTGGTAGTGGCGGTTCTGACGGCGGATCAATGAAAGGGGAGGCACAGGTGTTCACAGCTTCTGGGACGACGAAAGCTGGTTCACTTACTATTACTGGTTCGTTCTGTTTGATTTGCGCTGGCGGCCAACTCAAAGCAACTTCTACCGGTGCTGCTGTAGGTGTTAATTATTTGATTGGTGCGGACGTGAGTGTTGACTGGGGATCTAGCACCATTCTTCATGCAAGTGATACTGCGAAATAGGAATCTTCAATGGTGAACGCAATTGATTAAACGAAAAATCGTGGTTTTTTGGATGGTATCCATAGTCGCTCTTCTAGCATTTTCTGTTCAGGCGCAGAGTACATCGCCTGATGCTCAGGAAATCGGCAAATTGATCGACGATTTGCAGAAAGCGATTGCCAATGGCTCATCGGTAGATCAGTTATTTAGTTCCAATGCGCATGGTCGAGAAACGGGCAAGATACGTGCTCTTCAAACGAAAGGGTTTCTGACATTCCAAATTGTCGATTACACATTGAAAGATCTAAAGATGAGAGACTCACGGCATGCGACTCTTCCTGTCACGGTTAAATGGTCGACTCGTGATGAGCAGGCTTCTACCACGACAACTTTGGAATTTGAGAAAGATCAAACAAGTTGGTATTTTGCAAAGGCAGATTTTTGGGAGGTATCGTTCTTTTGGTTTTTCCCGATGATCCTTTACGGTATTGGCTATGGTTGTGGCGTGGTAATAATGTTTTGGCACTCCAAACGCAAAAATTGGGTAAACCCCAAGAAGATCGTACTTTGGCAGGTATTGGCTGTCCTCCCCTTTTCGTTGCCTTTGTATTTCGCCAGAACTCCTTGGCTTAAAAATTGAAAGATCTGAGAGGGACAAATAGGGGACAGACGGATGGAGTGCACCCCCAAACTGAGACAGAGATAATGGTGACAGTTCTCGACAAGGAGAACGCATGTCACAAGAAAGAGCGAAGCAGCCTGAGTATGCAACGGAGTTGAAGTTGTTGGCAGTGCGAAGGGTGCTAGCGGGCGAAAACGTAAGCGCGGTAGCACAGGAGTTAGGCCTTCGGCGTAAGCGGCTGTACGTGTGGAAGGATCGGCGGAGTGCCGTTAGCTCCGCCGATGACTCTCCCTCGGCAAGATATCCGATCCACTCCGTGACCGTCCATCGCTTCTGCCACGACTCCAGGTCGAGCCGAATCTCCGTGGAGCCCAAACCGCAGTGGGTGGCGGCGCTGGACCATCTCCATTGCGAGGCCGTTTCCACCATGCCTGCGCGCACTGGATTTAACTCTACATAACGTAACGCGGTCCAGAGATGGGCATCGTCGAGCGGGCAAGAATAGAACCGGCCCTGCCACACATGTCCGCTGGAGTACTGACGCGCCGAAAATCGCTTGGCGGTGGTAGCACGCGACTTGGTGGATCACTTCGAAGATCGGCAGTCAGCGATTCAGGGCAAAGCGATGATCGTCTGCATGAGTCGCCGTATTTGTGTGGACCTTTACAACGCTATCGTGAAAGTACGCCCGGATTGGCATAGTGAAGATGACACGACAGGCAAGCTCAAGATCGTAATGACTGGCTCTGCGACTGATCCGCTGGACTGGCAGCAGCATATTCGCGACAAGCGTCGGCGCGACGGCTTAGCGAAGAGTTTCAAGGAAGCCAAGAATCCGTTCCAGATTGTGATCGTACGCGACATGTGGCTTACGGGTTTCGACGTGCCCTGTCTGCACACCATGTATCTCGACAAGTACATGCGGTCGCACGGTCTGATGCAAGCAATTGCGCGAGTGAACCGTGTATTCAAGGACAAGCCCGGCGGATTGGTAGTGGACTATCTCGGCGTAGCCCAAGAACTGAAGTACGCAATTGACCTAGCCCCCGAAAACTGGACCGCCTAGAATGTGAGTTTCTCCCAAACCCAGGAGAGGAGAACGGCCATGAAAGGCACGCGACACAGCGAAGAGCAGATCATCGCGATCCTGAAGCAAGGTGAGGCAGGATTGACG
>WNFY01000490.1_pt1 | contig 35646 bp, 35 predicted proteins | sample 5400091 | NCBI WGS metagenome assembly WNFY01 (sample SAMN13153364, study PRJNA577476) | soil metagenome | isolation source: 60 cm soil or saprolite under grassland replicate 1 | place: USA:California | collected 2016-06-15 | reverse complement strand
GATTCGCCGCCTGCAAACGGAGTCCGAGGCGACGAGATTCCTGGATCCAAACCAGACTTCGACCGCCGTGCAGGTCACCCGCATCCAGGATGCAAATAAAGGCAGCCTCGAGGCGGCAAAGACCGACGCCCTGCGCCTCGTCAACCAGATCAAGCCTTCGCAGCGCGAGATCAACTGGGACTATGCGGTCATCGAGCGCTTCAACCGCAACGACCTCACCAGCTCCCTGATCCCGTTCAATCTTGGCAAAGCGGTGATCGACGGGGACCCGGAGCACGACGTTCTACTGCGGCCGGGCGACATCGTCACGGTGTTCTCGAAGGAAGACATCCGCGTTCCGATCTCCAGGCAAACCCAGTACATCCGCCTCGAGGGCGAGTTCAACAGCTCCGGCGTGCACCAGATCATGCCCGGTGAGACTCTGCGGCAACTGGTTGCGCGCGTCGGCGGACTGACCGCGAACGCCTACCTCTTCGGCGCCCAGTTCACGCGCGAGTCCACCCGCGTGCAACAGGAAAAAACCCTCGAGGAAGCGCTCAACCGTCTGGAGCGCGACATGCAGCGCTTCAACGCGCTTCGAGCGCAGAACGTCACCTCGCCCGAGGACGCGGCCTCGCTCAAGCAGCAGGCGGAAAACCAGCAAGGCCTCATCACGCGCCTGCGCCAGATCCGGCCGATCGGGCGCGTGGTGCTCGAGCTCCCCGAGGAAGCGCAGCCTAAGGACCTCCCCGATGTGCCGCTCGAGGACGGCGACCGCTTCTTCGTGCCCTCGCAGCCTTCCATGGTGAGCGTGTTCGGCTCGGTCTACAGCGAAAACTCGTTCGTCTACAAGCCCGACAAGCGCGTGGCGGACTACCTCTCGCAGGCGGGCGGCCCGACCCGCGGCGCCGATGAGAGCAGCATCTACGTGCTGCGGGCGGACGGCTCGGTCAAAAGCAAGCGGCAAACCAGCTTCTTCGCGGCGTCATTGGAGCGCAGTCACCTGATGCCAGGGGACAGCATCGTCGTGCCCGAAGAGCTTGACCGCACCACAGTTACGCGGGCGCTCAAGGACATCTCGCAGATCTTCTACCAGTTCGGCCTGGGGGCGGCGGCGGTCAAGGTTATCAGGCAGTAATCGCGGCCTTGTCATCCCATCGCGGCTTCGTCATTCCCGCGCAAGCGGGGACCCGGTGACTTTGGTCGACCGCAATGTCTGAGCAGGTTACTGAAAATCCCAAGGAGTTTTCGGCGGCATCGATTTCGTCCGACGACGACGAAATCAGCTTGCTCGACCTGCTCATCGTTGTCGCCAAGCACAAGCGGGTTGTACTTGGCGGTCCTCTAATTTCGGCGATCGGGGCCGCAGCAATCAGTTTTCTCTTGCCGAATATCTACACAGGTACGACCAGGATACTGCCACCGCAGCAGAGTGCTTCAGCGGCTTCTGCTCTGCTAAATCAGCTCGGGGGTGCCTTGGGAGGACTCCTGGGAGCCGCTGGGGGAGCATCAGTCGGGGTCAGGAATCCCAATGACCTCTACGTTGGGATGCTCAAGAGTCGGACTGTTGCGGATAACTTAATCTCGCGATTCGAAATGCGTAAAGTCTATGACGAGGACCGCCTCTCCGATGCTCGCAAGCGTTTGGAGAAAGAAACGACAATCGTGGCCGGTAGGGATGGAATTATTACCATTGAGGTTGACGACAAGGACCCGAAGCGTGCAGCGGAACTAGCCAATGCATACGTCGATGAGCTAATGAAGCTTACGAAGGTATTGGCGGTGACCGAAGCCTCTCAGCGTCGTCTGTTCTTCGAGCGACAGCTACTCCAGGTGAAAGACAATTTGACCGCAGCGGAAATCGCCGCCAGGCAGGGTCTGCAAAAAGGCGGCCTGGCCCAGGTGGATGCACAGGGGCGCAGCATGATCGAGGTTACGGCCCGCCTGCGCGCCCAGATCTCGGCCAAAGAGGTTCAAATCGGCTCCATGCGTACCTTCGCCGCCGAAGGCAATCCGGAGTTGCAGAGGACCCAGCAGGAGCTCGAAGCGCTCAGACACGAGCTTGCTCGCGTCGAAGGTTCCTCGCCGATTGCCGCCGTCGGAAAAGGAGAAGCATCGGGCAGCAGCGGCCTGGACAACCTCGGCCGCTTGCGTGACGTAAAGTACTACGAATTTCTTTACGAATTGCTCGCAAAGCAGTACGAGCTCGCCAAGATAGACGAGGCTAAAGACGCTACGATAATTCAAGTGATGGACAAGGCGATAGAGCCTGACCGGAATTCCAAGCCAAGGCGGTCGCTGATCGTACTGCTCTCAATACTTGTGGCCTTGTTCGCGTCGATTTTTTGGGCCTTTATCCGTGAAGCGGCAGCTCGGGCAAAGGCAGACCCTGAACAGACCCCTCGGCTCGAAGCTCTGCGTGGCTACTTACGATGGAAATAGCGAATAGGGGCTTGATGTTCTCGCGAGGATTTGATAGCTGACGCCCTCTCGGGCGCACAGTGCCAACCATGAAAATATTCGTCACGGGTGCCTGCGGCTACAAGGGCACGGTTCTCGTTCCCAAGCTGCTCGCTGCTGGTCACGAGGTCACCGCATTCGACATCATGTGGTTCGGAAACTTTCTCAAGCCGCACCCGAAACTCAAGGTCGTGCGCGGCGACGTACGCAATGTCGAGGAGATCGACCTCGACGGCACGGACGCGATCGTTCACTTGTCCTCGGTAGCCAACGATCCTTGCGGCGACCTCGATCCCAAGCTGACTTGGGAGATCAGCTGCCTCGCCACGATGCAGCTTGCCGACAAGGTGGTCCGGAAGGGCGTCAAGCACTTCGTATATGCGTCCTCGGGCAGCGTCTATGGCGTGAAGAACGAGCCCCAGGTAACCGAAGAACTGGAATTGAACCCCATCTCCGAGTACAACAAGACAAAGATGGTGGCCGAGCGCGTGCTGCTCAGCTACGCGGACAGGTTGGCGGTGCAGATCATCCGGCCGGCGACCGTATGCGGGTATTCACCCCGCATGCGGCTTGACGTGTCGGTTAACATGCTGACCATGCAGGCGCTCACGAAGGAGCACATCACGGTCTTCGGAGGCTCGCAGATCCGTCCCAACATCCACATAGACGACATTACCGACCTGTACCTTTTCATGCTCGACCACCCCGAGCATCGCGGCATCTACAACGCCGGCTTCGAGAACCTCTCGATCATGGATATTGCGAATCGGGTCCTGGAGCATGCGCCCGCGAAAATCAGCGTGACCGAATCGAACGACCCGCGCTCCTACCGGGTCAATTCCGACAAGCTGCTGGCGACGGGGTTTCGGCCGAAGAAGAAGGTCGATGACGCGATTCGCGAGATCGTGCACAAGTACCGGCTCGGTGAGCTGAAGGATGAGGAGCGGTTTCACAACCTGAAATGGATGCAGCGCGGGGTGGCAAGGTGAACGATCCGAAAGGCGCCGGAGACCTGGCGTTCTTCGCCGACTACGCGCGGCGCCTCCAGGGCGTGCTCTCCGGCGCTGACTGGAGCGGCGTAGGCCGGCTGGCGCAAGCCTTGCACCGCTGCTGGCGGGAAGGCCGCAACGTGTTCTGGTGCGGCAACGGCGGCAGCGCCGGCAACGCCATCCATCTGGTCAACGATTACCTGTACGGCATCGCCAAGGAGCATGGTCTCGGAATGAAAGTCCACGCATTGTCGGCCAACCCCGCGGTGGTGACCTGCCTCGCCAACGACATCGGCTACGATCGGATTTTTTCGCAGCAGCTCGCCGTGCTGGGCGAAGCCGGAGACGTTCTGGTGGCGCTCTCCGGCAGCGGCAATTCACCCAACATCCTCCGCGCCCTCGAAACCGCGCGGCAGAAAGGCATCGAGTCGTACGCCGTCCTCGGGTACACCGGCGGCAAGGCGAAGGCCCTTGCGGATGTCACCATCCATTTCGCCGTGGACGACATGCAAATCTCCGAAGACATGCAGCTCGTGGTCGGCCACATGATCATGCAGTGGCTCCACCAGAATCCTCCCGCAAGGAACGGGTAGGTGTCGCAGCAGGAAAAATGCCTGGTCGTCGGCAGCAACTCCTTTTCCGGCGCGAGCTTCGTGGATTACCTGCTCGAGAAAGGTTACCCGGTCCTCGGCAGCAGCCGATCGCCCGAGCCGCATCCGGCGTTTCTTCCGTACAAGTGGACGCCCCGGCCCGGGGTCTTTCGCTTCTACCGGTATGACCTGAACCGGGACCTCCATGCTCTAATGGGCCTGATCCAAGAGGAGAAGCCGTCGTTTGTCATCAACTTCGCTGCCCAGAGCATGGTGGCGGAAAGCTGGAAGAATCCGGAGCACTGGTTCATGACCAACACCGTGTCCACGGTGCGATTTCACGATGCCTTGCGCCAGTGCAGCTTCCTGAAGAAGTACCTGCACGTCACCACGCCCGAGGTTTACGGCAGCACGGGCGGCGACATCGACGAGAGCGCGCCGTTCAATCCGAGTACGCCTTACGCGGTGTCGCGAGCGGCCGCCGATATGAGCCTGAAGACTTTTTTTTCCGCCTATCGATTCCCGGTCGCGTTCACACGGGCGGCCAATGTGTTCGGACCGGGTCAGCAACTCTACCGGATCATCCCCAGGACCATTCTATTCATCAAGCTCGGGCGCCGGCTACAGCTTCACGGCGGCGGTCACTCCGAGCGCTCGTTCATCCACATGAGAGACGTATCGGACGCGACGATGCGCATCATGCGCGACGGCAACCCAGGTGAGGCGTACCATATTTCCACCAGGCGCATCATCAGCGTGCGCAACCTCGTGCAGATGATCTGCGAGCGGATGAAGGCGCGCTTCGAAGAGTGTGTCGAGGTCGTGGGCGAGCGCTTGGGCAAGGACGCCGCCTACCGGCTCAATAGCAACAAGGTGCGAGACCAACTCGGCTGGCGGGATCGGATTTCGCTCGAGCAGGGAATCGACGAGACGATTGCCTGGGTCGAACGCTGGCTTCCCGACCTGAAACAGCAGCCATTCGACTACGCTCACAAACCGTGAGTGACCTGGCAATCGGAGGACATGCGAAAGTGCAGACCGCCGAGCTGGAGAAGATCGCGCGCACGATACGGGCACGCGTCATCGAGACCTCGCACAAGACCAATACGCCGCATCTTGGGTCCTGCCTGTCATGCGTGGATATCCTGGCTGCTGCGTACTTCAGCGTGTTGCGAATCGATCCGGAGCAGCCGCGCGATCCCGTCCGGGACCGGTTCATCCTGAGTAAAGGGCATGGCGCGGCAGCATTGTTTCAAGTGCTGGCGCTGAGAGGCTTCTATCCGGAATCCATGCTGGAGACTTATGGGCAGGACGGGAGCCTATTTGCGGAACATCCTCCCGCGCCTGCCTATCTCCCGGGGATCGAAGCGGCAACGGGCTCGCTTGGCCACGGGCTTCCGCTTGGGCTCGGCATGGCGCTATCAGCACGGATCCAGGGGCTTGGTTACAACGTTATCGCCCTGCTCTCCGACGGCGAATGCAATGAAGGCTCAGTGTGGGAGGCAGCGATGATGGCCGCCGCGCAGCGCGTAGAAAGGTTGGCCGTGGTCATCGACTTCAACAAGTGGCAGGCAACGGGCCGCAGCGAGGAAGTGTTGGCCATCAGTCCGCTCGTGGACAAGTGGCGCGCGTTCGGCTGGAATGCCTGCGAGGCCGATGGACATGACATGGCTGCGCTGGTGCGCTTGATGGCCAACGTGCCTGACGGGAGCGGCAAGCCGGTCGCCATCATCGCGCACACTGTAAAAGGCAAGGGCGTTTCCTTCATGGAAGACGACAACAACTGGCATTACCGGATACCCACCGCGGACGAAGTCGTCGCGGCAAAAAAGGAACTCGGGATGGCCGCATGAGAAACGCGTTTGCCGACGAGATCACAAAACTCGGCAGGGCCGATTCTCGCGTGGTGCTCCTGTCGGGCGACATTGGCAACAAGCTCTTCGACAAGTTCAAGGCTCAGGCCCAAGGCCGTTTTTTCAACTGCGGCGTGGCAGAGGCCAACATGATGGGAGTCGCCGCCGGTATGGCGTTGTGCGGCCTGCGGCCGATCGTGTATACGATCACGCCGTTCACGACGACCCGCTGTTTCGAGCAGATTCGCGTGGACGTGTGTTACCACAAGGCTCCGGTGATCATCGTCGGAACCGGTTCAGGCCTGTCGTACGCCGACTTGGGGCCGACGCACCATTCGTGCGAGGACATGGCGATCCTGCGGACCCTCCCCGGAATGACGGTGCTCGCCCCTGCTGACTCGACCGAATTGCGCTTGGCGTTGCGCGAGGCCCTGAGCCTAGATGGCCCCGTCTACATGCGGATCGGGAAAAAGGGCGAACCCGCAATCCATCGGAGCGATCCTCAGTTCAGAATCGGCCGCGCGATCACGATCCGGACCGGGCCCGACGCTTGCTTGATCAGCACCGGGGTCATGGCTTCGGTAGTGATGGCCGCTGCGAAGATCTTGGACGAGCGCGGCATTTCCGCCCGGGTGGAGAGTTTCCACACAGTGAAGCCCTTGGACGTAGCGACGCTCGCCGAGGTTTTTTCAAAATTTCCCGTCGTCGCGATCGCCGAGGAGCATGGCAGGATCGGCGGACTGGCAGGCGGCATATCGGAGTGGCTCGCTCAGCAAGGTCCCGCACACGGAGATCTGCTCTCATTCGGAACCGATGATGTCTTCATGCACGAAGTCGGCTCGCAGGACTACGCGCGCCGAAAGTTCGGATTGACCGCGGAAAACATTGCCGAGCAGGTCCAGGCTCGGGTCCTTGCGGGACGTAGGGGACGCTCCGCGCCGGCTGCGGCCAGGTAATGATGCGAATAGGGATCGATTTCGACAACACTATCGTCAGCTACGACGCGCTTTTCCACAGGGTGGCCCTGGAGCGCAATTTGATTCCGCCCGAACTTCCGCAGACCAAGCTGAGCGTGCGCGATCACTTGCGGCGGGCGAGTAAGGAGGATGCCTGGACTGAAATTCAAGGTTATGTCTACGGCGCGCGCATGGACGATGCAGTCGCCTATCCCGGCGCGATCGATTTCCTCGCCTGGGCCAAGGCGGAGCGTAGGGATCTCGCCATCGTGAGCCACAGGACCCGCCGCCCGTTTCTCGGCCATCCTTACGATCTCCACGATGCGGCGCGAAAATGGGTCAACAAATTTCTGATCGACCGGCCGCAGCCGCTGATCAGCGGTGCGGAAACCTATTTCGAACTGACAAAGAAGGAGAAACTTGCCCGGATCACCGGGCTCGACCTGGACGTGTTCATCGACGACCTTCCCGAGATCCTTCTCGCAGACGGATTCCCCGGGCGCACGGCGCGCGTGCTTTTCGATCCGGACGGCACGTACCCGGCAAACGATCAACTGCCCGCATTCGCGTCGTGGGACCAGATCAAGCGGCACATTCGGGATACATGGAAGACGCGGGACTGATATCCGGGATTAGGAAGCTGCTTGCGGCCGCGGAAATCCGCGCGGGTGGATTGCGAGTGGAATCCTGCTCCCCGGGCGGCAACAACCGCGTACTTCGGGTGGACGCGGGCGGGCGTGCGCTGGTAGCGAAGTGTTACTACAGGCACGCCTCGGACGACCGCGACCGGTTGAACGCGGAATATTCGTTTCTCGAATACGCCCGCGAAGCCGGTATCGACTGCGTCCCCAGGCCGGTTGCCCGCGACGACAGGGCCGGAATCGCGCTCTATGAGTTCATCGACGGACACAAGCCCCTGCCGGGGACCGTTGCGCCCGGATACATCGAGCAAGCCCGGCAATTCTTCGCGAGCCTCAACGAACCCGCCAAGCGCACGCTTGCCGCGCGCCTGCCGAATGCAGCCGAGTCCTGTTTCAGCCTTGCGGACCATCTGGCGCTGGTGCAGGGCCGCGTCGAGCGCCTTTCCATGATTCCGGCGACGACAAACGTTGACAGGGAGGCCATCGTCCTCGCGGCCCTATTGCGCGATCGGTGGGCGGCCCTGCGCTCGCGCGTGCTGTCCGAGTTCGAGCAGCGGGGTCTTGACCGGGAATCGGCGCTTGCGCCGGCAGACCGCTGCGTCTCTCCGTCCGATTTCGGCTTTCACAACGCCATTGTGACTCCTGGCGGCAGAGTGGTATTCATCGATTTCGAATATGCGGGATGGGACGATCCGGCGAAGACAGTGAGCGATTTTTTCTCACAGCCGGAGGTACGGGTGTCGCAGGATCACTTCGAGAGCTTTCTTTCCTCCGCGTTGAGGTATTCTTCGGACTCGGGCCGGCTGGCCGAGCGCACGCGACTGCTCCTTCCCGTATTCCGTTTAAAATGGTGCTGCATCGTGATGAACGACTTTCTTCCTGCACTGCTCCGGCGGCGCAGATTTGCGGACCCGGCGCTCGACGAGACTGGCCGAAAGCGCGCCCAGCTCGAAAAGGCCGGGCGTCTGCTCCAGTCCATTCACAGCTAGGAATGCCGACCGGCGATGGCCTACGTCGATTTCTTGTCTGTCGTGCACAAGGTCACCAGGCGCGACTACCTGGCGCGGGTGAACGATCCCGAATTTCCCAAGGCCAAAGCCGCGGAACTGGCCAAGAAATGGGGCTACGACTATTGGGACGGGGATCGACGCATCAATTACGGTGGCTACCGCTATGTCGAAGGCCGTTGGGAGAATGTCGCACGAGCGATGGCGGATCACTATAGCCTGAAAGCCGGGGACAAGATACTCGATGTCGGCTGCGGCAAGGGTTTTCTGTTATACGACTTTACGAAGGTCGTGCCGGGAATCGAGGTCTTCGGCATTGACATTTCCGAGTACGCCATCTCGCATGCCAAGGAGGAGATCAAGGACAGGCTGCGCGTGGGAAACGCCGTATCGTTGCCTTATCCGGACAAGCATTTCGACTACGTGTACTCGCTAAACACCCTGCACAATCTTCACAACTACGAGTTGGACCCGGCGCTGCGCGAGATCGAGCGCGTAGGCAAAAAGCACAAGTACATTTGCGTAGAGTCTTATCGAAACGAACTCGAGAAGGCCAACCTGCTGTACTGGCAGGTGACCTGCGAGGCATTCTGCACGCCGAGAGCATGGGAGTGGTGGTTCAGGCAAACAGGCTACTCCGGCGACCACTCGTTCATCTATTTCGAGTGAGGATTCGATGGCCCGACCCCGTTTCATGAAAGCCGCCATCCTGACCGAGTTGAAGAGGCCTCTTGTCATTGCGAAGGTCGGGCTGCCGGATTCTCTGGATGTGGGTCAAGTTCTGGTAAAGATTCACTACAGTGGAATCTGCGGCTCGCAGCTTGGCGAGATCGACGGCGCCAAGGGCCCCGACAAATACCTACCCCATTTGCTCGGTCACGAGGGATCCGGCACGGTCATGGAGACCGGGCCGGGGGTGCGCCACGTCAAGCCGGGCGACAGAGTGGTCCTGCACTGGCGCAAAGGCGCCGGGATCGAGGCATCTGCACCTTCCTATACGTGGGACGGTCGCACCATCAGCGCGGGCTGGGTGACCACTTTCAACGAATACGCCGTGGTCTCCGAGAACCGTCTTACATCCATTCCGGCGGACAGCGATCTGGAGGTGGCTGCATTGTTCGGGTGCGCGGTGACGACCGGCATGGGAGTAGTTCATAACAACGCCAACCTAAGGACCGGCGAGTCGGTCGTGATCTACGGCGCAGGCGGCGTGGGGCTGAGCGTCGTGCAGGCTGCGGCGCTGGTCACGGCGCATCCGATCATCGCCGTTGATCTCCACGACAACCGTCTTGAACTCGCAAGGCAGCTGGGAGCGACGCACCTTGTGAACGTCGCGCGGGAAGATGCACCCGCGCGCATCCGTGAAATCGCGGGCTCACAGGGCGTGGACGTGTTCATAGACAACACGGGACTGCCTCAGGTCATCGAGATGGGGTACCAGTTGGTCAATGCGAAGGGGCGCGTAATCCTGGTCGGTGTGCCGAGGATCGGGAACAACGTTTCGATCTACTCGCTGCCGCTGCACTTCGGAAAAGTCATTTCCGGCTCGCACGGTGGGGAAACGATTCCCGAGCAGGATATCCCGCGGTACCACGCGCTGTTCAAGGCCGGGCGGATCAAGCTGCGGGAGCTTCTGACCGATCGCTACAGCCTCGACGACATTAACGAAGCAATCGGTGGAATTCGTAATGGGCAAATCAGCGGACGCTGCCTGATCGCTCTCAGCCCGGTGTAGGCGGTGCACGCGGTCCCGCTTTGATGCAACACATCGTCCAGACATGCCGGGGCTGCGGAGGAGCGGTGGATACGCTCCTGGATTTCGGCCCGCAGCCGCCAAGCAACAGATTCCTCAAGGAAGGCGAAAGAGAGATCGACGTTCACCGCCTTGCTCTGGGCCAGTGCTCGATGTGCGGGCTCGTGCAGCTTGTCGACCCCATGCCCGCTCCCATGGTTCGGGCGCGTTTTCCCTGGCTGGTCTACAACGAACCGGAAGGGCACCTCGACAAGCTTGCGGAACGGCTGACGCATCTTGATGGTGTCGGGGCTGGATCCGTTATCGCCGGCCTGACCTACAAGGACGACTCCACGCTTGCGCGGTTGAACCGGCTCGGCTTTCCTTCGACTTTTCGCCTGGATCCCCGCGCGGATCTTGGGCTGGATGAACCCGCCGCAGGCCTGGAGTCCGTTCAGGCGGCGGTTCGCGAGGACCGCGCGCGAACCATCGCCTCGCAGCGAGGGCTGGCCGACGTATTGATTGTCCGCCACGTGCTCGAGCACGCGCATGACCCGCAGGCGTTTCTCCGGGGTTTGACCGTACTGGTGAAGCCCCGGGGATATCTGGTCTTCGAGCTGCCTGACAGCAGCAAGTTCATGGATGCCTGCGACTACAGCTTCGTCTGGGAGGAGCATATTGCCTATTTCTCTCTCGCCACGCTGAGAGCATTTTTTGCGCAAGCCGGGTTGGACATCGTGCACGCCCTGATTTACCCTTATGCGCTCGAAGACTCGATCGTCATGGTGGTTCGTGCGGATAGAGGCGGTGCCGTTTACGCGAGGGAAAAGTCGAACGAGGAACTGGCGCGCGGCCGGCGCTACGCAACGCAGTTCCCCGGGGTCCGAGAACGCTATCGTACGGTCCTTGCACGGCACAATGCGGCTGGAAGACGCGTCGCCCTGTTCGGCGCAGGGCACCTGGCGGCGAAGTTTCTCAACCTGTTCGAGGCAGGCTCGTACGTCGATTGCGTTATTGACGACAACCCGAATAAACAGGCCCTCTTCATGCCCGGATCGCATCTTCCGATTCGCGATTCCTCGATTCTCGACGAGGGGCAGATCGACCTGTGTTTGCTGACCTTGAGTCCGGAAAGCGAGCGAAAGGTGCTCTCGGCGAAAAAGGCGTTCGCCGACCAAGGGGGTGAGTTTCGCTCGATCTTCCCTCTTAGCGCGCTCGCGCTGCAGCTGTAGACATGGATGCTCCGGCCGGCATAGCGCTGCGCAAGGTCAACGAAGAAGTCTTCGTTGCGCTGGACCGGATAGTTCGCCTCGGCGCCGAGCAGGTGGCATTTCTCAAGGGGCAGGCGCTATCGAGCGAGCGAAAGCGCGCGCGCATCTGCGCTCACCGCTCCAATGCCGAAGACCTGCATGAAATGCTTATCGCGATCTCCCCGGACAGCTATATACATCCGCACAAGCACCTGAGCAAGGTAGAGTCCTTCCATATCGTCGAGGGCAAGGTGGATGTCGTGATCTTTGACGAAGCGGGGGACATCACGGAAGTCGTCGAGCTGGGCGACCCTTCAACCGGCCGCAATTTCTATTATCGGCTTTCCGACAGCCGATTTCACACCCTGGTTATTCGAGGGGGGTTCCTGGTGGTTCACGAGGTCACGAACGGTCCGTTTCGAAAAGAGGACACGATCCTCGCGCCGTTTGCCCCGCCGGAATCGCGGCGCGAAGAGGCGCTCGCGTACATGAAGGCATTGGTCCTCAAGCTCGCGGCGCGGCACGCCGGCCGGAACTGAGATGCAAGGGAAAGCGCTGCAGTGGCGACGGCACACACATTGATTGTCGGCGGTACACGCGGCCTGGGTCGCGCCCTTGCGCATTCGCTTGCCGCCCAGGGTCAGCAGGTGTCCGTGATCGGAAGGCGAAAACCTGCCGAAACCGACACCGATCTTCCGCATGTGAAGCACTGGGTTGCAGACTTGCTCGAGGCGGATGCAGGGATGAGTGTCGCGGAGGCCATCGTCCACGAGCGCGGGCCGTTGAACTACCTGATATTCGCCCAGCGCTATCGTGGAAAAGACGACGATTGGGCTGGAGAAATCCAGGTCAGCCTGACGGCGACGAGGCGAATCATCGAGGCGCTGATCCCAAACTTCGTGCCCGAGGGCGACAAGGCGATCGTGATCGTGAGCTCGGTATTCGGAGATTTCGTCGGGGAAGGACAGCCCCTCAGCTATCACCTCGGAAAAGCGGGGATAAACAGTATAGCGCGGTACTATGCCGTCAATCTCGGGCGGAAGGGAATTCGCGTGAACGCGGTGACGCCCTTTACGTTTCTGAAGGATGAGTCGAGGGAGTTCTACACTGGCAATAAGGAACTATCCGCTCTCTACCAGGAGATCGTTCCGCTGGGACGCATCGGAACCGCCGAGGACAGCGTCAACGCGATTGCCTTCCTGTGCAGTCCGGCGGCAAGTTTTATCAACGGTCAGAATCTGTACGTGGACGGCGGTCTCTCCCTGGTTTGGTCGGAGGCGCTGGCGAGGAAACTGAAGAAGGTTTAAGCGCCTTCACTGTGCGATGACGGATCTTCGCCGCAGGACAGACTGCCGCCTTTGCAACGGAACCCGCCTGAAAATGGCGCTTCCGATTGCGCCCTCTCCGGTTGCCGATGCCTACGTTCCAGAGGAAAAGCTGGGGGAAAAACAGGGCGTTTATCCCCTGGACCTCTACCTGTGTCTCGATTGCGCTCACGTCCAGAATGTGGATGTCGTCAGTCCGGAGCTACTGTTTCGCGACTACCTCTATGTAACGTCGAGCTCTCTCGGGTTGGTCGAGCACTACCGGCGATACGCGGAGGAAGTCGTTTCGGCGTTCCGCATCGCTCCCGGGTCGCTCGTGCTCGACATCGGAAGCAACGACGGTTCCCTGCTGCAATTCTTCAAGGACAAAGGCCTCAGGGTGCTCGGCGTGGATCCGGCCCGGAGCATCGCGAAGGAGGCAAGCGCCAAGGGAATTTCGACTCTGCCGGAATTCTTCTCCGAGAGGTTGGCCATGGCCATTCGGCGCGAACGGGGGCCCGCGGCGGTGATCACGGCAAACAACGTCTTCGCCCACACGGACGACCTTGCGGATATGGTCCGCGGCATCCATGCGCTCCTCGCGGAAGACGGAATTTTCGTTTTTGAAGCGTCCTATCTGGTGGACATCGTCGATCGGTTCCTGTTCGATACTGTTTACCATGAACACGTCTCCTACCACTCCATCGCGCCGCTCAAGCGCTTTTTCGACAAGCTCGGACTGCAACTCTTCGACGTGCAGAGGAGCGCGTCGAAAGGGGGGTCGATCCGCGGCTTCGTGCAGCATCCGCGCCAGGGCGGGCGTCCGGTTTCGCCGATCGTGGGTGAATTGCTGGAGATGGAAAACGGGCGGGGATTTGCCGGGCTGGAGCTGTATCGTGCATATGGGGAGGCGATCGCTGAGCGCAAGAATGCGCTCGCGCGCGTGATCGACGATGCTCGTGCACGAGGCAAAAGAGTAGCGGGCTACGGGGCGTCCAACACCGTGACCACGCTGATGTGGCACTTCGGCTTGAGCGAAAAGCTCGAATTTCTGGCCGACGACAATCCCAGAAAGCAGGGCCTGTACAGCCCCGGCGCTCACATTCCCGTGGTTGCGTCCGAGGAGCTATACGTGCGCCGGCCGGATCATGTCATCATTCTCGCGTGGAATTACGCAAAGCCCATCATCAGGCGGCACCAGCGCTTCCTCGCGGAAGGCGGAGAGTTCGTGATCCCGCTCCCGGAGTTGAAAATCGTCCAGGCGTAATCGATGACACTGCATACGGAATCCGTCTCCGCCATCCAGGCGATACAAAGCGCGGCCCCTCCCGGTCGGCGCGTTGTTTTTGTTTCGGGAACGTTCAATATCGTCCATCCAGGGCATCTGCGCCTGCTGCGCTTTGCGGCAGAGTGCGGTGACTACCTCGTGGTCGGGGTGCTCGATGACCGGCTGTCCGAAAATGCACAGCTCGGCCAGGAAATGCGCCGGGAAGGCGTGGCCGCGATCAGCTGGGTCGGCCATGCGTTCCTGCTCCACGATTCCCCTGAAAGTTTCATCGCCGAGTTGCGTCCGGCGGTCGTCGTCAAGGGGAAGGAGCATGAAAACGGAAACAACCCGGAAATTGCAGCGGTTCAAGCTTACGGCGGAAAGCTGCTGTTCGGCTCCGGAGACACGACATTTTCGTCCCTCGAGCTGATCCGAAAGGAAACGGAGCTGGTCGATCACGCGTCGATCATCCAGCCAAAGGAGTTCATCGAGCGTCACGGGATCAGCATCCCGGGCCTCGCGTCCGTGCTGGAACAGATGCGTTCGCTGAAGATATGCGTGATCGGGGATACGATCGTGGACGAGTACATCCAGTGCGACCCTCTCGGAATGTCGCAGGAGGACCCGACGATCGTCGTGACTCCGATCCTGACCCAAAGATACGTCGGCGGCGCGGCCATCGTCGCAGCCCACGCACGCCGCGTCGGCGCCCGGTCAGTCGAATTTATTTCGGTCATCAGCGACGATGACGCAGGTCGGTACGCCGCCGGAAAACTCGATTCCTATGGCGTCAGCGCGAGGCTGATCAAGGACGATAGCCGCCCCACTACCCTCAAGCAGCGCTACCGCGCCGGCAACAAGACCCTGCTTCGCGTGAGCCATCTGCGCCAGCACAAGATCACTCGGGCCTTACAGCAGCAGGCCCTCGGCCATATCCGAGCATCCTTGACGAACGCCGACCTGGTGATCTTCTCGGATTTCAACTACGGAGCGCTCCCGCAGGAGCTGGTGGACGAGGTCGCGGAGGAATGCACTCGGCGCAGCATCATGATGGTTGCCGACAGCCAAAGCTCGACCCAGGTCGGCGACGTCTCGCGCTTCAAAGGTGCGGCCCTTCTCACGCCGACCGAGCGCGAAGCGAGGATCGCCCTGGGCAACTACGAGGACGGCCTGGTAGTCGTCGCCGAGACATTGAGACGGAAGGCAAACGCCGAAAACATTGTCGTCACCCTTGGCGCGGAGGGCGTTCTCATCCATCCGAAAGTGACGGAAAAAGCGCAATGGCTCACCGACCGGCTCGCGGCCTTGAACACAGCGCCTAGGGACACCGCGGGTGCGGGCGATTGCCTTCTCGTCTTCGCTGCGATGTCGATGGTCCTGGGAAGGTCGATCTGGGAAAGCGTCTACCTTGGCTCGCTTGCCGCGGCGTGCCAGGTCGGGCGCGTTGGCAACGTCCCGATTGGCGCGGAAGAGCTGCTTGTCGAGATCGACAAGAGCGACAACCTCGTGAAAGGCTGAACCTTGCGCGCATTGCTGCTTGCCGCCGGGATTGGTATGCGCCTTCGGCCCCTCACGAATTCGGTCCCGAAGTGTCTGGTCGAGATCAACGGCCGGCCGCTCCTCGACTACTGGATCGAGCTACTCGGCAAGGGCGGAATTGCCGAGTTGCTGATCAACCTGCACTACCTGCCGGATGCGGTGAAGTCGTATGTCAGGAGCTGCCGGCATCCGGTGAACATCACCACGGTGTACGAGGAGAGGCTGCTCGGGACAGGCGGAACGTTGCTGAAGAACAGGAAGTTCTTTCGAAACGAGCCTTGCATGCTCGTTCATGCGGACAACCTGTCCAGTTTCGACGTCCGCGATTTCATTCGGCGGTATCAAGAGAGGGAGAAAAGCATCGAAATTACGATGATGACCTTTCACGCGGCGGAGCCGGAAACGTGTGGAATTGTCGAACTCGATGAGCGCGGCATCGTCAGGTCGTTTCACGAAAAGGTGGGAAATCCGCCCGGGAACCTGGCCAATGCGGCGGTATATGTCCTGTCGCCTTCCATCATGGATTTCCTGGCCGGCTTGGGAACGGAGGTCATCGATTTCAGCACCGAAGTCCTGCCGCACTTCATGGGACGCATCAACACTTTCCACAACGCGATCTATCATCGTGACATTGGAACTCTGCCAAGTTTTCAGGCAGCGCAGCACGAATACCCTGCCGCAGTTGCGAAGCGGGACCCAGGCGATGTTGGCAGAGTCTCTGCATAGCATATTCAAGTTGAACACACTGCGGTTTCACAATCTCTGAATATCGATCGCGCTATGCGTTTTCGATTATTGAAACAATCTCGAGTTTCAGCGATGCTGAGGTTGGTCCGGTTTTTCGACACTTCTAACGCGCTCGGCCGCTCGCGCCCCCTATCGGGCTCGCATGCCGCGAGCAGGTATCTCTTTTTTGACCTAGAATCTAAAGAAACTTGCGCTAGTATTCAATCTTAAAGGCACTATCGGGCATCGATTCCTAATGGATCAACGCAGAAAGTACCTTTTTCTTTGGTTGGCGCTATCGCTGGTCGCGGTGCTGGCTGCCTGCGGTGAGGGTAGCGGACAACCCTCACTCGCGTCAGCCAGCGACGTTAGTGTCCTCGGGAGCCAAAAGGGCGTCACCCCGTTCATTGCTTTCGCGGAACTACGCGGCAATAGTTTGGCGAGAGTGCGGTCGATCGACTACACCATCGAGCCCAAGGCCGGCACGATCTCGAAGCCGGTGCATGTGACCTACACCATCGACGCGCTTAATCGCCGCGGCTATGTGGCCAATACCAGTGGCATGATTACGCTGCCCGTCTTCGGGCTGTATGCGGGTTATGACAACCTCGTTTCGCTGCAGCTTGTGTTTGAAGACACTTCGACGCAAATCATCCCTGTCGTAATAACGACCGATATCTACTCGGATCCGAACGGGATATACGACCACCCCGTCATCCTTAAGAAGCGCGCTGCCGGCAGCGTACTGGGCTTCGACTTCTTCGCGATGAAATCGGGTCTCGGCACGCCGATCATCGTCGATACAGATGCAGAGATCCGCTGGGCGGGGATTGGTATCGCCAACGCGTTTTCTTCGGCATTTCATGAAAATAGATTCGTCATCGGCGATCAAAGGTCCACAAAATTTCAACGGCTGGAACTGGATGGCTCGATCGAAGACGCTTTCCTTGTTTCAACGACCTATACGGGCTTCCACCACAATATCAACCCCGGCAAGCAAGCCCTGCTGCTGCATGCTAATGCGGAGAGCGGCGGAGTTGCCAAAATCGAGAGTGTTGTGGCCGAATTCGATACCTCGGGTGCAATCATCAAGGAGTGGGATTTTGCTGATCTGCTCACCACCTACATGCGAACTCTAGGTGATGACCCCGGTGCATTCGTCCGGCCGGGTGTGGACTGGTTCCACACAAACGCTGCGACATACGACCCGCGCGACGACAGCCTTATTGTGTCAAGCCGCGAGAACTTCATCATCAAAGTGGATTACAGCACCGGCAACATAATCTGGATCCTGGGCGACCCCACCAAATACTGGTACACCTTTCCCTCGTTGCGGGCCAAGGCCGTACGTTTGGAGGACGGCGGGCTCTACCCCGTCGGCCAGCACGCCACCTCGATTACCAGCGACGGGGTCTTAATGCTGTTTAACAATGGCACCGCCAGCGTCAATCAACCGGCGGGGGCTCCAGTAGGCGAAAGCCGAAGCTACAGCGCTGTATCCGCCTACTCTATTAACGCTACGACCCTCATCGCGCGAGAGGTGTGGCGCTTTGACTATGATCGAACCGTCCTTTCCCGTTTTTGCTCCAGTGCATACGAGGCCTCTGGCAAGTCACTGCTCGTCAGCTACGCAACAGCAAACAACCTGACTAAAGCGCGGCTGGTTGGGCTAAATGCAAGCCGCGACGTGGTGTTCGACTTTGAATATCTGTCGGCAATACCGTGTGCGACAAGCTGGAACGCAACGCCGGTAAATTTGGACGATATGGAATTCGTTTGAGTAAAACGTGCCTTCGCTCACCCCCAAGCTGCCGACACAATTGGCTACCGGTATCCCCGCATCAGCCTACCGCAACGCAAAGGTGATTTGCTCCTCGGTAAATCTCGACTTCTTCATCGCTTCTCCTTATCCTCACAACGGGCCTCAGAAGCGACCTTACTCTAGTTTTGACTGTGAGCCGAAATTCCGGGGTGACGTCAGTCTTGATCCTGGGTAATAAACGTTACTCAAAGGGCTCGTGTCAAGAAAAGCCCGCGACCAACCCGCCAATGTTCTAGAATCGGCCACACAACGCAGCGAGCGCTTTCTGAGCCGACACCGGCGCGCACCCGCACAAATCGCTGCTTCCGGGTGGGCTGGTTTTCGTATCGTCTAAACGCCGTGCTGGGCCAGCCGCATTTCCGGCGGTAGCGCGACCTCCCGTCGGATGTTTTCGGCGATGACGGAAATCTTCTCGCGGACGAGGATTTTTGGCTCCCAGCCCGTAAGCTTGGTCGCCTTCCGATTGTCGAAGGCGAATCCGTAGTCCCCACCTGGCATCTTTTGGATTTTGACTTTGGGCTCGGCAACGCGCACAAATTCCTTGAGCGAGATCAGATTCCTTTTGCCGCCGCCCGCGTGGTACTTCTCTCCGAAGGCTTTCTTCTCGTGAATAAGTTCCATAAGGCGGCCCAAGTCATCGATGTGCAGGGGATCACGGAACTGCTCGCCGCCATGGGTGAGGTTGACGGGTTTGCCTTGCACCGCGGCTTTGATCAGGGAGACGACCCAATTGCCCGCCGGGTGATCGTAGTCCGTATAACAGGTGGTCAGGCGGATCACAGCGCTCTGGGGGTGCGACTCGGAGATGAATTCCGCCATGAGTTTCGACTTGCCGTAGAAATTCACGGGCGCGTACGGCTGTTCTTCGCCCACCAGCCGTTTTGGGCGCAGGCCGGCCCGGGTCTTGACCACGTCCTTGGCTTCATAGACGGGCCCAAGCACTTCGCGTGTGGACATCTGGATCCAGGAGATCCCGCTGCCTTTGAGGACATTGGCGACGTGCCGTGCGCCGCCCACGTTAACTTGATCGCACGGGGCACCCACCGAGAAGGCTCCGCCCTTGCGGTCGGCCATGACGGAAAGGTTGATGAGCATCTCGACGTTCTCGCGCGCCAGCGTTCCGGCGTCGAGATTGAAGATGTCCTCCTTCTTGTCCCAGCCGATAACGCGGTGTTTGCGGGCCAAGTATGAATAAAGACCTCGGCCCAGATAGCCTTCGTGCCCGATTAATAAAACATTCATTACATTCCTCCTCCGTCGATGCCGACAATCGACCCCGCCATGAAGGACGCCTGCTCGGAGCAGAGGAAGGCTGCGACCGGAGCGATCTCCTCGGCACGGCCGAGGCGCTTGATCGGTAGATGATTCTTGAAATAGTCCTCGAGGGCCGCCGGATCCTCCTTCTGGAGTTTGGCAAAGTGGCGCCCCTCGGAATAGATGGCGCCCGGGGCCACTGCGGAGACGATCACGTTGTCCTTGGAGACCTCCCGGTTGATGGTCTTGACGTAGCCGTCCAGGGCGCACTTGGCCGAGACGTATGCCGCATAGCCGTTATAAGTCGTCGTCGAAAGCGTGGAAAGGTGAACGACCCGGCCCCAGCGCCTTTGCACCATGAGGGGAATGAAAACCCGGTTGAGCTCATGAGAGACGCCCACGTTGAATTGCCAGACCTTCTTCCAGTCATCCGAGGAGGCGAAGGCCGTGAAAACCCCGTTGGAGCCGCCCAGATTGTGGACCATGATATCCAGCCTGCCGAGCTTTTGAATTTCCTCCGAGAGCTTAGCAACGCCGCCTTCGGCCATAAGGTCGAGGGCGAAGGTGTGGTGTCTTCCCGCAGGCCCGCCCAATTCGCGCTTGACCGCTTGCAGCGGCTCCGCGGAGCGGGCCACAATAACGACGCGCGCCCCTTCGCTGGCGAGTTCCAGCGCGATGGCGCGGCCGATGCCGCGGCTGGCGCCAGTGACCAGCGCGAGACGGTCCTTGATCTTCAAGTCCATTTTAAGATTTGTCCTAGAAAAAGCAGTATCTAAGCGAGGAAAACAAATTGCTGAACCGCAATTATAGGTGTCAGCAAGGTAGGCAGATTATCCCAACAATAACTGCTCTGCAGATAACCCGCCCCAACGAATAACCGCCCCGATACACGATCGACGCGACTTGTCATCCTATACAATCGCGGACCGGAATGTAACACAAGATGGAAACGGACTATTCATCTGCGCGGCTCAGGCCCCATTGCTGGTGGGTGAGAGCTACCGCCAGCCTGCACAGCCTGGTCATGAAAGTTGAATATCCATGTTTTTGGTCGCCTTAAGTTTTAGGCAGGTTTGCAAGTGTCTCCCCATAGAGCCGGACCAAGGCCTCGGTCGCAACTTCCGGCCGGTAACGGCGCTGCACAAGGTCACGCCCCCGCGCTCCCATTTGTTGCAGGTCAACCGCTCCCCCCAGCAGATCACGCAACTTGTCCGCGACCGATTGCACGCTTGGCCGACACACAAGTCCGGCGCCGGCAGTTTCTATTTCGCGGCAGATGTAGACTTCATCGGAGATCAACAGCGGCAAACCGGCATGCATCGCTTCGATATTCACAATGCCAAAGTTTTCATTACGGGAAGGAAGGGCGAAGATATCGGCCGCGGCAAAGGCGTCGAGTTTATCCTGACCGGATAAAAAACCCACCATGCTGGTAAAAGGGCGGATATCATACTCATCTATCCAGCTCTGCACCTGGGACATGAACTCGGGAGTGCCGGTACCAGCCAGCACAAACCACAGTCGGGGAAATGCTAGTTTGAGGTCACGCAGGGTAGGGATCAGAAAATCCAATCCTTTTTTGTAGTCCACCCGCGACAGGAAAAGGATGACCTGCGCATCAACGGGTATCTGATGTTTGCCACGGAATGCTTGCCTGTTTCCACCGTCAACAGCCAGGGGCACGGGCAATGGCACGTTGAAAACGCGTGCCTTTACACCATAGGTGACCAGTCGCTGCGCCTCCAATTTCGAAGTACAGATAACGCCAGCGGCATGTCGCAGCAGCCAACGCACATAGATCGGGCCAAGACATTTTTTCAGAATAGCCCGTTTCTGCAGATCGAATGGGTCAAGGGATCCGTGCGGGCGGACAAAATACGGCTTGCCAAGTTCTTGGCAAGTTCGGGCTGCCTGAAGTGTCGCCAGGACCCAAACGCCGTGTATGTCTACCACCTGAAAGTGATGGAGGTTGGCCCGCATCCACACCCCAAGCGCACGAGAATTTGAAAACCTTTCCGGGAAACTTCGTGGAACCGTGTGGCACGTGAGCCCCGGGTAGCCGTCCGACAAATAGGCAATGTCATCGTTCTCGCTATATGTCGCAATCACTTCGACCGGTTGATCCCCCCTCGCGAGGTACTTGCACACATTGAGGGCTGCATGTACTGAACCCCCAAGCTTGTTGTCGTAGCTGAATAGGCAGTGGAGTGAGGATATTGGTCCAATCATGACTCTTTTGCCTGATAGTAGCCCTTGAGCCATTCCGCTGTTTCCATCGCACCCTCCTTCAGAGAATAGGGCGGCTCGCCTAACAGCTGCAAAGTTGGGGCCAACGGCACCGAGTTGTTGGTTATGAGATTTTCCAGCCGGGCACCATAGATGGGAAATGTAAGCCCTACGGCCCGCACCCCGTCGCCAAACAAGGCCAACCCGCGAATCATCCAGAGCGGCAGGGTGCGCACACCATGACCGACAAGTTCGCGGGAGACGGCATTGACCCAATCGAACTGTCGGCTGTTGCCGTCCGCCACATAAAATACCTTTCGATCGATCGCAGACCGGGGTGCCTGCAACAGACGCTGAATTTGCCAAACAACATTCTTAACATAACCATAGGAGCGGACGACAGAATCATGCGCCGGATGAAAATACGTACCGCGCCTCATTTGCCACCAGAGCCCTTCCGCCAAGGGCAGGTTTCCCGGGCCCCAAACTGCCGTCGGTCGGATTATGGTCCAGGCGCAGCTGAGCCCGGCCTCACGTGTCAGCCGCTCCGTGAGCACCTTGCTTTCCCCATAGTATTTGTAAGGGATAAAGTCCGTGTCAGAGGCGGGATCACCACTCCCGGGTATACGCACATGTTGGGTCGAAGTGACAATGATCCGCTCAACACTCGCAACCCCCTTGATCGCAGTCAGTAGATTGGCCGTTCCTTCAATGTTTGCTGAAAATTCGTTGAGAGAACGAGCCTCTATTGAGGTATAGGCCGCTAAATGAATAACATGGGTGGGCTGGATTTCGTGGAATACATCCGCAAGCGCAGCTCGGTTAAGGATAGAGCAGTTTCTCCATGTCGCATTGGCTGGACTTGCTAATTGGGGCGCACGGATGTCTACATTCGTTACCTGATGTTCGCTCGATCTCAGCAGTTCCAGCAGGTGAGTTCCTATGAAGCCACTTGCGCCAGTAACGATGATTCTCATTTTCGATTCAGTTCTGACTGTTAATAGCCTTGCGGACAGCCACAAACGCAAAGGTATTTTTCATGCCCAGATAGGTTCCAATTGATTGGAATGTCCGATTCTGAGTGCTAAAGTAAGATATGATTTTGGAATCATATCCGGCCTTGGCAAACAAATCGGCTATAGCCACTTGATCCACACCGGCACGCAAGACGTGAAATTCCGCGTTATCAAATTTGGAGTCCGGTGAAAAGATCCCGCGAGCCCGACGCCAGCGCCGCCACAATCCGTTCCAGACATCATCCCTGCCGAGTCGCCAGAAGGCATAGGCTCCCTTGTCAAAAAGTCGCTCAAGGCGGGACTGTGATGAATAGAACAATGGATCTTGAAAAGAAAAAAACTGCCCATGTGAGGATAGATGGGGAAGCAAACCGCGAAGCATTTCCAAGTAATCCGGGATGTGGTGCAGGAATGAATTCGCGATAATGATCTCGAATTGATTCGCCTCCTTCTGCAGCAGGTCGGCGATGTCCCCACAGCGAACAACCAGTCTTTCCCCATGTTTGGCACATTTGACCTGAAGTGCCGCAAGTTGGTCGGGCGAAATGTCTACTGCCGTAACGTGCGCACCTAGTTCGAGCATCGGCCAAGTCACGGACCCCTCCCCTGCGCCAAGATCCAAAACGCGCGGGACCCTGGTTCGTTGTTGCGCGACTTTAAAGACACTAATGAGAAGTTCAGAGTACAACTGGCGCAGCGCCTCATGTTTAATATGAGGTGCTCCGTCGACGTAATCCCTCACCCCATTCGAATCGTAGGCAGCCATATTTGCACGCGAAACGCGTTTCTTCATGTCTGTATCAGTTTCAAGTTTCATTCAATTAATCTCTCTTAAATCTACCGCCATGAGGCCAGCGGGGTCACGGCCCGAGACCTTGAGCAGACAATTGACGACCTAGTCGAGTTCGCCGCTGAGTTGGTCCAAGCGCCCCAGCGTGGCGAGGGTGCGCTTCTTGATGCGGCCGGCTTCGTCGCGGAAGGAATCGACGAGCTGAACATAGCGACGTGGACCGGAGGTGGTTACCTTCACGAACATACCGCCGCTCTAGAGAGCCACGCTTTTAAGTGCAGAGGTAGCGGAAATGGACTTTACGTCCATCACCTACCGCGATACAGCAGCACCCAACTCTCCCTTTGGCGAGTGTCTCGAGGCCCAGCGAATCCGGGGCCATGGGGAGATCCGGCCCATTCCAAAGACAACTAGAATAAGCATCGGATTGAAATATGACAGGCCCCTGAAAAGGACCTCAATGACAAACATGTAGGTGCAGGAATAATACAGGGCCTGAATATATTTTGCGCTGGTGAACCGCGAGATGACCATTCGTCGGAGTTGAATCAGCGAAAATGCGGAATAAAAGACCAAGACGCCGCACAAGGCGATCCCTAAAAATCCGAATTCACCCACCAACTTAAAGCCGAGGTTGCTGCCGTCCTTCCGGCTAACCTCCTCCCCATAGAGATTTTCAATTAGCAACGCGGCATCTCCAGCCGATTCACTTCCGAATCGTTGGAAGCCAATCCCCAGTCCATGACTCTCTGAGATGGCTATCGAGGCTTGCTGCCAGCCTTCAAGATAGACCAAATTGGTCAGCACCTGCGTCCCCTCCAAAAGTCCGAGGCGCGTGGCAAAATAATCATATTGCGGTAATCGCTCCAAACCTTCGTACCCGACAAAAGCCGCACTGGCCACTATAAGCATTCCTGCGGTGACCAAGACCCAGACGCCCGAAAACACCGCAAAGAGTAGCAGGGCGACTGCAAGTAGTGTCGCATTCGGATACCCCAAAGCCATCAACGAAACTAGCACGGGAACCATCAACCGCCCTTTGTCGCGCAGTTGCAGCATGTAAGCGCACGCAATCGGTCCCAGGGCCAGGGCGTAGTGACTTGGCTCGGAAAACGGAAACACTGTCTGATAGAAGATGGCATATCTCCCAGGAGTGAATGGTGCTACCAATCCAAGGACGCCAACCACGAACAAGATGTAAAAAGTGATTCCGACAATTTGCTTAACCTTACCGTCATTCCTGGAGGCAAGGTCGCTCAGCAGATTGTTGGTGCAAACAAAGATGAAGGCAAGTACAACAAGCGAGTAGAGTTGGTGTCCAATATCTCCTAATCCAGAAACGCAAATCGATGCCGTAATGAATGCAAGAATGCAGAGTTGCAGTGTGGTAACAACAAATCGACCGCGCGCCAAATAGAGGAAAAACAAGCCGATGGAATAAAGGAAAAGACCAATTCCCAAAGAACTCTGCCCAAAGTACACGAACACAAAATGGGGTACGGTGATGTACCCAATCAGCAAAATGGCGACCCCAAGCGCGCCAGATATTCTGAGTTCAGTGACATGCATAGCATCTTGTCCCAGCAAAGCTAATTTCTACGGTAAATGGGGTCCGCCGCACTTGAGACATTGAGTCGAGAATGGCTTGGGTCCGTTAATTCAATTAACGACTTCGGGGTTGTAAGTTGACGGACGATTTTCATCAGGCCAGCGGATGACGTTACGCTTCCTGCGGCAATAGAACAGAAGCACTGCTTTGGAAGCCTGGTGTAATTTTGTAACTAGTTGCAGCATGGCCTGATCGAAAACTGACACAGGCGGCATAATGAGATCAATACCCGCGCGAAGACTTCGGTGACTGTGATTCATGCTGCCCGCAAATGCGTAATAAGCAAACTCAGCCTCTTTGCGCAGGACAAACCCGGGAGGGAACACGTCCTGAAATTTGCTATCCCGCATCAATTGGAGCACCTTGGCCAACTTATCAATTGCTGTCAGCGGGCTATGACTAGAGGACTCACCGAACCCTCCAGCGATTAGCCTGAACGCCACCAACGGCTTGGGGACATAGACCATCCCGTGCTTAAGCGCTGCATAATGCACATTAAACCAATCAGTGTAGGGTCCCAACTCATCGTGTAAACCACCTGCAGCCAAGATAACTTCCCGTCGATACAAAGGACTTGGGCCGCCATGCAGAAACCAAGGGTCTCTTTTCAGCCGCGCAATAACGTCCGAAGGGTCAAGATAATTGGCCGCCTTCTCCTTGCGCCTTGCATCGGCAGATAACCTGTAGAACAGCTTCGTATGCGGCACCTCCGCCCCAGCATCGTCGATGTACTTGACTCGGGCAACACATACCCCGGCCAGCGGGTACTTCTGCAGTCCCGCCACTGACTGCTCAAAATAACCAGGCAAAACTAGATCATCGGCAGCGGTGGCAAAAATATAGTCACCAGTCGCGGCCGCAATGGCCCGGTTGGTAGAACGACAGCAACCCTGGTTGGTTTCGTTGCGGAGAAGTATTAACTGAGGAAACTCCCGTTTGAGACCCTCGAGAATGGGCACGCTGTCATCCGTCGAAGCATCATCGACAACAATGATTTCATGGGGTGGCAGACTCTGCTGCGTGAGGGCGTCGATTGCCTCGCGCAAATAACGGCTATGGTTGTAATTTGGCAGACAGACAGAAATGCGTGAATTGCTCATGATTTATTAGCTGGCGTGCCAGACTCTCCGGCAGTGCCGCCAGATTGACCATATCCAAACGGCACCAAGAGTAATCACCATCAAATATCCCGATGCGGCTCCAACAGGACCCCACCGCTTCCCCAACAGCCAAACCAAGAGCCCCGTCCCTAGGCAAATGCTTACACTTGCGAGCATGATCGGCTCCCGTTTATGGGCCCGTAAATAGTAGACAAGGCATTGGACGAACTGGGCCACAACAGCCGCAATAAGAAAGATTGCTGTGGGCAACGGATCAAGCATCCGGTGTACAAATCCAAACCCGGCAGCCTTGCCAAAATAGAGGGTAAGCCACACCGCTGTTGCCCCGATCGTTATCATCGCAAGGGATACTAGGCTAACCCGTTGCCAAAGCATATCCAGCTCCGCATACTGCTTTTGGGCAATCATAGCGCCGAAGCGGGGAACCTTGGTCGTAATCCATGACATTGCCACAATGGAAAGTCCTGTGGTCACCTGCAACGTAATGCCCGTTTGCCCGGCCACATCCGCTCCATGATAATGAAACATTACCGGGTTATACATGGAGTTCAAGAAATAAGTGACCAATCCGGAGACACCCAGGCGCCATTGCATCGGCCAGATTTCAAGAAACCAGTCAATCTGGGTACCGTTTGTCCGGAACCAGAAGGGACGGAAGAACTCCCGATACTCGAGGAAGACCAGATAGAGATTTCTGCACAACCTTACTGCCACTGAAATCGCCGCAGCCCACAACCCTCCACCCAGCAGCAGGCCGGCGCAAACAGCCACGCCCTCCAAGACCGCCTGTTCCAGCTTGGTCCGATTGACCTTCTCGACCTGATTGCAGCCTTCCAGGACCGCATTGAACGGAGTCATGCCAATACTGAGTCCGGTCAGTATCACCAATGCCACCCATGGTCCCTGCCAGGACACGGTTGGATCCGGTTTCGCGGAAAAAAACAACCAGCCGGCAAGGCCAACGCATGAGACGAATACTAGCGTCGCCAGGCTGAACCACCTGATCGCCACCCTGCCCAGGCTAACCAATCTCGCGAGCGCAATAGGATCGCCTACGATGCGCAAGGCTGAGTCGGTGCGGAGTAGAGCCCACTCGTGACTTGTGTTGCTGACAATCACGATCGCCAAACCTAGGTCAACAAACACCTGCAAAGACAGTATGCTGAAGAATGTATAGTAATATCCTTGCTCCTTCGCCGTTAGATGGCGCAGAATTAAAACCACAACGGCGGCGTAAAATGCCACTTGAACCAAGCGGGCCGCCAACAAATAGCCAGTACTCCGGTCAATGCCAAGAAGGCGGGAAAACACCGCAGTAACAAATTCGGGCCGTCGCAGAATGGACATCGAGGTATTATTCCGGGGAGTTATCACATGAATAATATAGGGTGGTTCTTGAGTAGCCCCGCCGCTTGGTAAGAAGTGGCCCCAGAAATCTAGACAGTCGGATAAGTGTAATCTCTGCCCGTAGGGGCGACGGGATCGCCCGTTTGGACGGAGATGGAGATGACGCGAAAGTCGAGACGCAATCACGGGGCGGAGTTCAAGGCACGGGTCGCGCTGGCGGCGCTACGGGGCGACAAGACGCTCTCGGAACTGGCCGAGCAGTTCGAGGTGCACCCGACGCAAGTCACGCAGTGGAAGCAGCAATTGCTTGAGCGCGCAGGCGAAGTCTTTGACGGGCCGCGCGCCAAGGACGAAGCGCCGGTGGATGTGAAGGCGATGCAGGCGAAGATCGGGCAGTTGGCGCTGGAGAATGATTTTTTGGAAGGCGCGCTCATCAAGGCGGGCATGCTGAGCGCAAAGCCATGATTGACCGTGACCACAAGCTCTCCATCACACGCCAGGCGAAGCTGCTCGACATCAGCCGGGGGACGGTCTACTACCTGCCTCAACCGGTGAGCCCGGCCGATCTGGCGCTGATGCGCAAGCTCGATGAGCTGCATCTGGAACATCCTTTCATGGGCTCGCGCATGCTGCGCGACCAATTGGCCCGGCAAGGCATCCATGCCGGGCGGCGTCACATCAGAACGCTCATGCTTCGCATGGGGATCGAATCTCTGGCGCCGCAACCTGGCACTAGCCAAGCCGCGCCGGGCCACAAGATCTACCCATACCTGCTGCGTAAGCTCACGATCACCCGCGCCAACCAGGTCTGGGCCCTCGACACGTAAGGCGGTCTTGACGGCCACCACTGCTGATGGGAAAAACAATATGCGTGAAATTTATATATTTGGCGTTCGCTTTCTTGACGGTACTTTCGCGGAAATTCGTCAAGAGCTTGATCGCGGTGGTGTTATGGCCGTTCCTGCTGCTCCGGCGCTTGCGACAATTTTCGAGGACAAACAATACCATGCATCTCTGAAAGAAAGCCGCTTTGCCATTTTTGACAGCGGGTTCTTATGCTTGTTGTTACTCGCTTTCAAAGGGATTTCTGTCAGGAAAATGTCGGGGCTGGATTTCCTTCGCTTTTTTTTGCGCGATATTGGCCAGCTTGAGTCTGGCACCGTCTTTCTTATCGATCCTGCCCCAGCCGACAGCGACGCTAACCGCACACTCATCATGCAATGTGGTTATGCGCTGGAGGTAACACACCAATATGTTGCGCCCATGTATCCTGCAGGTGAAATCAGTGATCCAAATCTGGTGCAGGTGCTAAGGGAATTGCGCCCCCGATACATTATTCTCAATCTGGGGGGGGGGGTTCAGGAAAGGCTGGCCATTTATCTCAGCAAGCATCTGGATCTTTATGCGCCCTCGATAATCTGTACAGGCGCCGCGATCGCATTTCTGACAGGGCGACAGGCCGCCATACCTCGGATATTGGATCGACTGTATCTGGCCTGGCTAGCGCGCTGCCTGACGGACTATCGGCGTTTCGTTCCGCGTTATCTTCGGGGATTTAGACTTCTTCCGATGATAATAAATGAAACTATTACGGAGAATCGTTTATGAAGAGGGCAGTCGTTTGTGGTGCCGGTGGATTTATTGGTAGCCACCTAGTCAAGCGGCTCCAACAGGAGGGCTACTGGGTGCGTGGGGTTGATTTGAAATTCCCTGATTTTTCGCCCACCACGGCTAATGACTTTATAAAGGGTGACTTGCGCGATCCTATAATTTGTCGCGAGGGTTTTGACCAACCGTTTGATCAAGTGTATCAGCTCGCCGCAGACATGGGGGGCGCGGGCTACGTTTTTACCGGTCTGAATGATGCCGACATCATGCACAACTCGGCGCTCATAAACCTGAACGTCCTTGAGGCCTGCCACCGGCGCAACATCAATCGCATTTTCTATTCTTCTTCTGCGTGCGTGTATCCCGAGCACAACCAGCTTGATCCGTTAAACCCGAACTGTGCAGAGGAATCCGCCTATCCGGCGAGCCCTGATAGCGAGTATGGTTGGGAAAAGCTGTTCAGCGAACGCCTCTATTTGGCGTTTGGCAGGAACTACGGCATGCAGGTGCGCGTTGCCAGATTCCACAATATTTTCGGGCCAGAGGGCACCTGGACTGGAGGCAAAGAAAAGGCTCCTGCAGCCATGTGCCGAAAAGTAGCCGAAGCTACAGAAGGTGGAGAGCTCGAAATGTGGGGTGACGGCCAACAGACCCGCTCGTTTCTCTATATCGACGAGTGTCTCGAAGGCGTGCGCCGCCTGATGGACTCTGACTGGACGGGGCCCGTTAATATTGGATCCGAAGAAATGGTTACCATTAACCAGCTTGCTGAAATGGTAATGAATGTCGCGGGCAAGAGACTTTCAATCAAACATATCCCCGGCCCCTTGGGAGTACGCGGACGTAATTCTGACAATCGCTTGTTCCGACAAAAGCTCGCGTGGGCTCCATCACAACCATTGGTGGATGGCTTGAGAAAAACCTATGAGTGGATTGACGGGCAAATACGCACACTGCAGTGCGCAAAAGCCGGGAAGGTGTGAAGGTATCTCGGACCACATCACGTTAGCGTTTGGCGGTTTGTAAGCGTCCCCGCAACCCGTATCGACGAGTCGATCCTGGTAGGCTAGCGCCCATCAAGATCCACGACGCGGCACCGGTCCAATCAGTCGAACTTAACCGAATAGTAATGGCCATGAACAATATAGGGTATTTTTTGAGTAGCCCCCCCGCGTGGTATGCCTTTCTTTCATGGCCAAAATTTTCCTTGACCTCCCATCGGATGATTTTATCCCTCATGCGGCAGGGAATTAGCCCGAAGACGGTAATTGACGTTGGGGCGAACGTGGGGCAGTTCGCCGTTGCGTGCAAAAAAATATTTTCGGGTGCGACGGTGCATTCGTTCGAACCTCTGCCGGAATGCGTAGTGAAACTGAAACAGAACGTGGCGAAGCTTGCCGATGTGTACGTCTACCCGATTGCGCTCGGTGGACAAAGCGGGGAGGTAATGTTCCATGTCAATTCGCATAGTCACTCCAGTTCCGTTCTCGCTCTTGGGGAGCTCCATCACAAGGCCTTTCCGCATGCACGCGAGATGCACACGATCAAAGTGCCCTTATCTACGCTTGATTTCGAAATGAAGTCGATTTCCCTGGAAGGCCTCGTTTTGTTGAAACTGGATGTACAGGGGTATGAGCCGCAGGTGCTAAAAGGGGCGACTGAAACGCTCAAGAGAGTGGATTACGTACTTCTGGAAACGTCGTTTCGTCCAATGTACGAAGGTGAAAATACATTCATGGAAATAGCACGAACGATGGAGGAGTGCGGATTCGAATTTTTGCGGCCGGTGGGCTGGCTTGACGATCCCCGCACTGGGGAAACGCTGCAGATGGACGCCCTTTTTGCGAGATCCGGTGATTATGAATGATGCGTATCCTGATTTACGGAATCCACTTTCCGCCGGAGCCGATCGGGATCGGCAAGCTCACCGGAGAGATGGCGGCCTGGCTAGCTAATCGGGGACATAAAGTTCGTGTCGTCGCTGTCCAGCCGCGCTATCCGCGATGGAGCGTCATGCCTGGGGAAATTTGGGATCCCCTTGACAGCAGAACGTAACGGTGTGGCATTGTCCGGTGTGGGCCCCGTGTCGCCCCACGGGGGTCAGGCGAATTTTCCACTACCTGAGCGTCGCGCTGAGCAGCGCGCCAGTTGTGCTCCGTCAGGTATTTTGGAAGCCTGACCTGGTGCTCTTGGTGGTCCCACCACTTTTTTGTGCCCCGGCCGCGTGGCTCGCCGCGCGCCTGTCAGGTGCGCGAGCCTGGCTGCATGTGCAGGATTTTGAGGTCAGCACGGCATTCGAGACCGGCCTGCTACGCTTGCCTGCGCTCCATGGTCTGGCTCTTTGGGTGGAACGGAAACTGATGCAGCGATTCGACCGCGTCTCCACGATTTCACAAAAAATGATGATGCGTCTCAGCGACAAAGGGGTCGCCGACGATCGCCGTGTTCTTTTCCCGAACTGGGTGGACGTCCAGGCAATTCACCCTTTACGCGGAACTAGTCCCTTGAGGGGCGAGCTAGGGATTTCTGAGCAGGCGACGGTGGCCCTGTACTCCGGCAACATGGCGGGAAAACAGGGATTGGAAACGCTGCTTGAAGCCGCACGACTGCTCGGGGACGAGAAATCTCTGTGCTTCCTCATGTGCGGTGAAGGTGCCGCCCGCCAAAGGCTCCGGAGTGAATACGGAGATCTCCCCAACGTAACTTGGTTGCCTCTGCAGCCAGCTGAGAGATTAAACGAGCTGCTCAATCTCGCGGATATTCATCTGCTGCCGCAGCTTGCTGACGTAGCAGATCTGGTGATGCCGTCCAAGCTCACGGGCATGTTGGCCAGCGGTCGCCCGATAGTCGCAACAGCGAACGCAGGGTCGCAAATTGCTGAAGTGGTTGTACAGTGTGGGTCAGTAGTGCTGCCCGGAGACCCGGAAGCATTGGCGACGGCAATCCGCAGGCTCGGCGCAGATCGCGGGGAGAGGCAACGGCTAGGAGAGGCTGCGCGGAATTACGCCATCGAAAATATCGAATCATCTCGAATTCTTCGAGAGTTCGAGAGTGCCCTCGCTTCTTGTTGCGAGAGCGGCTTGAGCGCGCCGTTTAACTAAGCGGGTCCCGGTTAGGGGAGACAACTCTGCAGTAAGGCTTCCGCGCGAGCCAAGGTGATACCCTCGTTTCGCAGCAAAACGCCTGCTACCGTAAACCAGACAATCAAAAAGTCACACTTAATGATATTGCCTTCCACGTAAACCTTGCTATAGAGAGATTCAAGTTGTAGACGTTGAATGGGGGTAAGGTTCAGCTTGCCCACAATCTGTGAAATTCCGGTGATTCCGGCCGGACTCTCGAAGCGCTTTTCCCATAACGGAAACTGAGACAGGAGTCCCAGATTCTCCTTGGGCAATGGGCGATTCCCAACAAGGCCCATTCCATCGATCAACACGTTTAGCAACTGCGGAAGTTCAACGATTTGCAACCTCTCCAGAATCCGTCCCATCGGAGTGTAGACTTCGCAGCTTAGCGGAATATCCAAATACCCGTCCCGCATGAATCTCTCCTTAAGCGCATATTTTGGAGAGCATGCATCTCGCGCCATCGTACGAAACTTGATGACGCGAATAGGCCGGTTCAGGCCGATATACCGGGTGGAAACGTAGAAAATGGGCAGCCCCTCTGTCAGTAACAACAAAATGGCGGCGCCAAGGAGAATTGGGGCGGACATCAGCAGCAGGGGAACGGCTATCAAAATGTCCAACGACCGCTTTAACACGCGGTTTCTTGACTTCAGCGCGCCGTTATTGCGAACGAAAAAAGATTTGAGAGTAGGGGAGCTCGGCCGAAAGTGGGGAAAGAAATGTCCTTGAGTTAGTGCTCCCCCGTGCGCGTGCGCGGCCGTGAGGCGAATCAGGAGGAAGCCTGCGAAAGCAAAACCAATTAGCAGCAGGGACGGGAGGTCGAAAAATACCTGCCAGATATCGGCACGCGGTGAGCTTGACGAGCTGGACAGTGGCCGGGGGGTGTTGGGCCCGTAGCATATTGCGCGAAAGCCTTGGCCCCCGCTGGTGCGCCGCTCCGTTTCTTGACAAGCAGCGAGAGCGAGTCCCTCGTTGTCCGAAATATAGGCCAACACGCCGTGAGGTAGTCGGGAAATCGGCATTGCAACCGGTTCTTCCGAGAGCAGCTTCTGGCGTTCAGGTTCGAGCCTGCCCGGGCATTGCTGCACTGCTACTCGACAGGTAGGACAGCTACCCCTGATGGCGCCGACGATCAGGGCTGCTGCTGCCTTGCAATCCTCCCCTTTAGGCAGACCTTCTTGCAGGAACTCAAGCCTCACGTTTTCTATAGGTTCAACGACAACATGAGGGTAGTACACCTGACCCCTGAAAAACCGTGCCGCGCCGATAACTGCGGTGAGCAAAGTGGCGATGGCGATCAGCGTAAATGCCTTCTTGCTGGATAGCGGCGTAATCATTTGTCCGGTGACGCTTGGCAGAGTTACGTTACCACCCTATCTTGGGTAGCTCGGGCGACCGTCCCTAGAACCTACAATCTTTTTTAGGGTTTTTATTATTTTAGCTCAATAATGCTAACATTCGAGGCAACAAACAATTCCCGCGGAGATCGTCGGCTGTAGGTAGAAATCAGAGGATTTGGCCAGGAGAAGCACCAATGGGCTTCAGATCGTCTAAAGGGGAAGTCAGGAAAAACATGCAAATAATTGAATTATAATGATTAATTAATTTGCACGACTGATCCTCGAAGTAATCGATCCCAGACGTAGGAACTGATCGGACTTGGGTGCGGGTAGGGGAATAGGGAGAAGATTACAGGCGTTTACCTCCTTAGGTGCAGCGAAAGGTTCGGATTGGTGGGTGTTGCAAGGGCTTGACTGGGTGTGCTAATGTGCTGACTCAAATCCATTCGTGGTTTCTTTTGGGGGAGGTTTCATGAAAAAGCTAGTAGCTACGGTTTTCTTTGCTATGGTCGCGGGCAACGCGATGGCGCAAGCGGGCGGTTCGGCTGAGGGCGCCGGAGCGGGTGTTGGGGCTGCGGCGGGAGTCTCCGCCGGCACGATAGCCGTCGTTGCCGTGGCGGTAGTAGGAATTGCGGCGGCCGCTTCAAGTAGTAGTAGTAACAACACGACGCCGAACCACTGAGCGACCTTTAGACCGGAATACTTGCAGAGCCCTGCCGGGGCCACCTGGCAGGGTTCTGTCGTTTTTGGAATCTCCGCGGGAGCGAACTCTTACTTAGGGCGCTGAAGTCGTGCTTCGTAGCCATGCCTTGTCTTGGGCTTCCGGGATTTGGGCGTACCTGTTCGCATCCGTGGCTTTGGCAAACGGAGTTTTCCAGGGGGTCACCGGTGAGGTAAAGGCGGGCATCGGCTCGGAAGCGCCGGTTGATGCGTCCGCCGGTGAGCGCTTCCGGCCTGGAACGACCGTTACGACCGGTGCCAATAGCCGAGCCGTGCTGCGCTTCGACGACGGACACGCGATCGTCCTGCATGAAAATACCGAGTTCCGTCTTACCGCTTATCGCTTCAATCGCGACAGGCCCCAGGAAGACAGCTTCGCAGCGGAGCTTGTGAAGGGCGCGCTGCGCTCCGTCACCGGACTGATCGGCCAAAGGAGCGGGAACCGGGTGTCGCTGTCCGTGCCTCAGGCGACGATCGGTATTCGAGGCGCGGACTTCATGGTGGTCTTGGTGAACCCCGCATACGTCTCAGTGCTGAAGGGCGCCGTCGGAGTGACCAATGCGGCGGGCACGGTAACATTCGATGCGGGAGCTTTGGGCACGGTTGCCGCGGCCACGAGCTTGGCCGCACCGATCACCGCTTCGGCATTGCCGGCTGAAGCTTCGACGGCTTTCAACTCGCTGGGCAATGTTGCCGTCGGTGCTGGCGCTTCGGCGGGTTCCGGCGGCGCGAGCGCCGGTGCTACGGGAGCGGGCGCGGCGGCCGGAGGCGGCGTCTCTGTCACTGCCGCCGCGGTCGCCGCTGGCATTGCCGGCATCGCATCGGCCGCGGGAAACAGCACAGCTACGGCAAACCATTAATTTTCCTTCTTGTCTCCTCCCGCGGCGAGCGCGGGGTGCAGCGCCGGTGCTCGCCGCGCTTTCGAGGTGGAACGACCAAGGGATTCCATCTCAGCAAGGGGCTATGCGTCGTTTTCTAGCGTGTTGGATGGGCTTGATCGCGTGCGGCGTAAGCTCCGTGACGAGGGCAGACCCGACCGGGCTTATCAGAATGCCCGATGCCCAATTTCAACCCGACGGAACCTTGCGGTTCGGCCTGTCGAGCGCGCACCCGTATTTCACCCTTTCGGCAAACGCCACTCTTCTACCCTGGCTCGAGACCAACCTCGGGGTTACGCGTATCAGCGGTGTACCCGGGTTCAGCACCGCGAGAGAAGGGTTTGGCCAAGGGTATGGGGCCTACAAGGATAAGACCAGCGGTCTGAAAGTCCGTCTGATGGCCGAAGACAGCTGGTGGCCTTCGGTCGCTGTCGGGGCGCAGGACCCGATCGGGACGCGCCTCTTTGAGCGGCAGTACGCCGCGGCGACCAAGA
>WNFY01001760.1_pt1 | contig 35693 bp, 39 predicted proteins | sample 5400091 | NCBI WGS metagenome assembly WNFY01 (sample SAMN13153364, study PRJNA577476) | soil metagenome | isolation source: 60 cm soil or saprolite under grassland replicate 1 | place: USA:California | collected 2016-06-15 | reverse complement strand
TCGTGCGCGCCTCGGACGGCACGCTCACCACGTTCGACGTTCCGGGCGCGGGCACGGGCCCGTTCCAGGGCACCTCAGCCCAGGGCATCAACGCGCCAGGGGCGGTCACGGGAGAGTACGTGGACGCGAGCGACGTCAACCACGGTTTCGTGCGCGCCTCGGATGGTACTGTCACCACGTTCGACGTTCCTGGCGCGGGGACAGGCCCCTTCCAAGGCACCATCCCTCTTTCCAACAATCCGGTCGATGCGATCACCGGATACTATATTGACGCGAGCGATGTGACTCACGGTTTCCTGCGGACCCCGTAAGCCGCTTATCCGCAGATGCCGAGTTGGCTAAGCACTGGCTTCGCCGCATGCTCGACTTTCAAAGCGATGCGAAGACGCATTGTGCTCTAAAAGCGCTCCGCGCGAAAACTAAACCGACCTCTGAATTCTGAACTATGCCTTCCGAATCAATCCCAGCCGATTTGCCGGCCTTTGTTCTGTTCTTCGAGCCAGCTCATCAGCGGCTTGAAGTAATCCATCATCGCGCGAGTCGAAATGTTTTCGCCAGTGGCCTCCTTTAAAACTTTGCGCCAGTCTTCGGTTCCACCTTTCTTCAGAATGTTATTCAGCCATGTGCCGACCTCTTTGTTGTCGGCGTAATTACACGACTGCGGCGGTTGATGGAGAATCTTGCGAGCGATGTAATCGTGTAATTGAAACTTGAACACGGTCGCGAAAGCATAGTTGTAGTAATACGCTGGATTATCATTGATGTGCGTCTTGGTGGCGGCATCGCAAAATTCTTCGCCACGCGGCGATGGCGGCTCAATCCCTTGAAAATCACTCACGTATTTCCACCACCGCGCATTCCATTGATCCGGCGGCAGATTGTGCGCGTAAATGTCCGCTTCCCAATGCGGCATTGTGCCGCAGGAGAAATAAATGAACGGGACCGAGCGTGCGAGTGCGTCGTCGAGGAGAAACGCTGTCTTATCTGGTTTAAAATCGGCGGGCAAAACGCTGCGTGATTGCAAGTATGGGACCTGACTCGAAGCGAGAGAAATCAATTCGCCCACTCCTTCATGGAAGCCCGGCGCCGCGCCGAGTCGCAACAAGTAAGGCACATCCGGGCGTGAATAGGCTTTAAAGTAATATCCGTGACCTAGTTCGTGATGCGCGGTGAAGAACCAGCGCGCGTTTGGCTCGATGCTTTGAAGCGAGCGAATGTCGTTCTGGAGATCGATGTGCCAGCAGGAGGCGTGCGTGTTTTTCTTGCGCTTCGAATCCGGTGGCAACGGATACAAGTCCGATCTTTCCCAGAAACTTTGCGGCAAAGGCGAAAAACCAAGCCCGGTGTAAAACTGTTCGGCCGTCTTGATAATCCATTCCGGTTTACGATCCTTGAAATACTTGTCGATGTCCGCTGCTTCTACCAGTCCGGCCCATTCCTGGCCCCAGCGATTATTGATCCAGTGTGCCGGAATTTTCTTCGGTACCGGCTGATGAAATTTTTCGGCAAGCTTGTATTTCGCCCAGGTGTGCAATTGCAAATAAAGCGGACGCAGTGTCGCCATCCAATCTTCCAGCATCTTGAGCATCTCGTCGGTGGTCATTCCGTAGGCAGCGACCTCGAGCGAGAAGTAATCGGGATACTTCATCTCTTGAGCGACGCCGTTGCGCAGATCACGCAACATTACCAAATTCGGTTTCAACGCCGGGCCGGACTGTTTCGACGCTTCCCAAACCGCTTTGCGCTCGTTGAGATCCACGCTCTTATCCAATTTGTCGTCGATCTGGTTTACGGTAATTGGCTGACCGTTGAGGTTGAACTCGAAACCGTTGAGGATCGACGCCTGCTTTGTCTCTGCTGCAACCCTTTTCGCCACCAGATCGGGATTTGTCATCGGGCCTTCCGCTGCATTTAGAAGAAGCTGTTTCAATTGCCGAACTGTCAGTTCGTTGAGTTCTTTCTCATGCGTGAGCAACTCGCGCGCTTCGCTGATGATTGCCGGATTTCCATCAAACGCGGCGTAGGCTTTGCCAGTGGCTTCAGCCGCAGCGTCGTGCTGAGGCGTTACATCAGTAACTGCGAGCCATTGGGCTTCGCTGTTCACCCGGAACAGCGCCTGATAACCGGCATTGGCGAGCGCGAGAAAACGATCGGCTCGCTCCTGAATCGCCGAAACAGTCACAGCAGCAGACGAGAGCTTGAGAAAGATGAAGGTTAAAACTAAGAGGAAGCAATAGCGTGCGTCGCGATGCATGACGCGGAAGTTAGCCGAAACAAATGTTGTAGGGCAAGCGCGTCGCTTGCCAGGTGGAGCGGCGCGGTGTGAGCGCTACGTCTCCCTTCCTGATCTACGTCAGTTTCGCCGCTTCCGCTCTTGGATGTTTATATGAGAGCCACAAAAATATGAATCCGATAACAGGAATGCGGATATCGCTTGGAAGAACCAAATCCGACGTTCCCCGGTGAAAAATTATGGGCAGCTATCATTTGATAGATATGACCTCCCGCTGCTCCCAAGGAAAACACGGCGGGCGGAATTACGTGGCGAATCGGAATGGTAGACTTGCTTCGTATGCAATGACGCCAGCAATGCCGATACCGAGACTTGCGAATCCCACTTCCGCTTGAAACGGGCTTTGTTCCCAGCCGATAAACTTTGCTGCCGTATCACCGAAGAAAACATGGAAAACGAAGTTGACGAGATTGCCTAGCCCTATCGTAAAAAGCATGTAGTACGAGAACAATGCTTCGGCAACGGTATTAATTCTCAGCGGCTTGGGCTTCGTTAGCAGTGATATCAACGCCGCGACTAAGCCGATAACAAGCAGTGTGAAGAAATAATTGCCTATCAGAACGAATAAGAACATATGGACTTTCGAACCGTTCATATCGCTCAACGTAATTGTATTTGGACAGACTTGTGAAGTGTATTCGTGATTCCGGACTGGTGTGAGTTCCGACTCTGACGGCTTCTCGCGCCGATTGCGTTTTTGCTTGCAGAAAAACGCCTCAGTGATTTCCCTACTTCACATCAACGCGATGGAACTGTTGGCCATCGATCCGCTGTTGCCTGTACGCATCGTTTCCATCATCGCCTTCATCGCGATGATCTCCGCTTATGTTTACGTGCTGCGGCATTTGCGAAAGATCGAGAAAACCATCGTCGCGGATAATCTCGTACTGAGCGAATTGGGACCGCGCAATAACATGGTGCTCATGGTCTGCCTGATTCCGCTCATCGCGACTGCGCTATTACTCTACCTAGTCATCAAGACGTAAGTTTTAAAACAGCGTCAGTCTGCCGTTCGCACCTGGCGACGATGAGACCGAGATCACGATGTGTGCAACGCATTGCCGCGTTCCAGCGCCACTTCGGCTTTGAGATTTTCCACGTCACGGCCAATGCTCGCGACGGCGGTCACGTTTTCGCCCGCGCGGAAAATCACAGACGCATCTTTCGCCTTCACATTACCCGAGACGGTGCTGCGATCATCGCTGCTGCCATAACCGACGTAGTGGATGTGCAGATCAAAATGGTTGCTCCAAAAAAATGGCGGCAGGTTGAACGGTTCGTGGGCGCCTAGAATGTTGCGCGCCGCTGTTTGACCCTGGCGTTGCGCCACCACCCAGTGCTCGACACGAATTCGCCCGGCGCGCGGATCAGGCCAGCGCGCGATGTCGCCGGCCGCAAAAATCCCAGGCACGTTCGTTTCCAAAAATTCATTGACCAATACACCATTGTCGGTCGCGATGCCCGCTTGTTCGGCAATGGCGGTGTTGGGGTGCACGCCGATCCCAACGACCACCAAATCGCAATCCAATTTGGTCTCGTCATCGAGCTGCACATATCGACCTTGAATTGCCACTGGCTTTCGACCGAGATGAAATTTCACGCCATTCGCTTCGTGTGTTTCGCGAATCAAGCTGCCCAGTTCGCGTCCGAGAACTTTTTCCAGCGACAGCGATCCTTTTCCCACCACTGCGACTTGGAGTTTGCGCTCCCGCAAGGACCATGCCACTTCCAGCCCGATGAAGCTCGCCCCGATTACGACCGCGCGCTTCGAGCCTTTCGCCTTGTCAATAATGCGCCGGCTGTCGGCAAGAGTTCGCAAATAACAAACGTGCGGCAAATCGTCGCCCGGAATTGCCAGGCGCACCGGCTCAGCGCCGGTCGCCAACAACAGCGCGCCGTAGCCTAACGAACGGCCATCCGACAGCGTGATCTTTTTCTTTTGCGGATCAATTGTCGTGACGGATGTGTTTGTGAACGTGTCGATCTTTTGTTCGTGGTAAAAATCCGCCGCGCGCAGCGGAATCCACTCTTCCGGCGCCGTGCCCGCTAGATAATCTTTGGAAAGATTTGGCCGATCGTACGGCAAAAACTCATCGGCTCCGATCAACGTGACCGGCTCGTCGTAGCCCTCGCGGCGCAACATTTCCGCTGCCGCTCCGCCATCCGCACCTGCGCCAGCGATCACCACACTTGCGGGCGACGATTTGGGTTTGCGCACCGGTTTCTCGTCGATCTTGCCGGTGACGAAAAACTGCTCCCCACGTTTCTCGATCTTGTAACATGCGACATGGTTCAGTGCTGGCGCAGCAATCGCCTCGCCCGTGCGCAGATCGAAACGCGCATGGTGCCATGGACAGCGCACGGTGCAATCCACCATCAAACCTTTTGCCAGCGGGCCACCGTAATGCGTGCACGTCGCGCCGATGGCAAAAAGCTCGTCACCCCGTCTGGCCACGAGAACAGCTTCACCAAACGCATGGCCTAACAACATCTTTCCGTCCGCCACGTCATCGATGTTGAAGCCCTTTTCGAAATCGGATCCTTCCAGTTCGCTCGACGCTTCAGCCATAATGATTCCTTTTGTCCGGTAAGATAAGAATCGCCCCGGAATAGCACTGCGCGCGTTCGAATCTACTGCAGTTGGTAACTTAGAGTCCGCTGCATCTCAAATTGTAACCGAAGCTACAAATTGGAACAGTGTCGGATTCTTAACGTTTACTTTCCACGGGCTCTACCGATCCGCTGTTTGTACCAGGAAGTAGATCGACGCGAATGAGTTGATCATTCGGCAACAGAATCGCGCCTTCCCATCGCAGGAAACCGGCCGGTACAGGATTTGTCAGCCAAACTTTGGTGTCCGGCACAGTAATAAACAATTTCGCGATCGCAGGAACCTCGGGATGCACAATGAATCGATCGCCTTTGAGCGAGCGTCCGGACATTCTCATGCGATCAAGCCCACCATGGGAAAGTTTAACGGTCACAACTTGCGGTTTGAGCGTTGGGAACGGCGAAAAACCGACAGTCTTGAGCTGAACCTGTTCGCCGCGCAGGAGCCGTTTCCGCAGATTACTCAATGCGAGCGTGAAACCGAATCCGGCAAACGTGCGGCCTTTTTCAATGTCGACCTTGTCTGATACATCCTTGTTGTCTTTGCTAATGTGCGCAGTCGCCGTTCCCGACAGAAAATCCACATTGAATTCGCGCTGAACCCTTTCACCTTTGAGTTCTTTCCACGACCAGTGCTCCTGTATTAGTTCCGGCTGCTGGCGACAGCGCGCCTTTTCTTCAAATGATCCGCCGTCGGGAAATTTGTAAGTGATAACTATCTGTAAAAGATGATCCTCCACCCACTGCCTGAATTCCCCGTCGGCAAGTTTTTTGCCGTCGAGATTGTAGAGCGCCGGGTAACCATGTGCGGCGGCTGCCGGCTCGGTTACCTCGAGTGCAAAGATCGATGTCGCGTAGAATCCAGCGGCAAAGATCAAGAAACGACCTATCAATTTTTTCACGAGCATGCCTTCCACGGGTATCGCGAAAGGCGATACGGACGCCTGCACCATTAGGTGCTGTACTTTTGCAATTTGTTAACACAGAAGTTACCTAAATATCTGACGCGAAATCTGTACTCGACATCCGTAGGATCGCCGTTATTGTCTTCGGCGATGAGCGTCGACATTCTTTATTCGACAGACTTTCGAAGGTCGCTTGCCTTCGCGTCGGCGCTCGTGTGGTGGCGATAGAAAGCGACCGTTTCTCAACGGGACGCTGATTTCTCTCTTTCTCTCAAGCGAGAGATCTGGCGTTTGCACCAATGAAATAACCCAAGGCTACATATGTTGATTGTCATGAAACCCGGCGCTGATGCGCGGGAAATCGACGCAGTTGTAAACGTGATCCAGAAAATTGGGCTGCGCCCTCATCCAATGCCAGGCGCTACGCGAACAGCCATCGGCATCACTGGCAACCAGGGTCCTATCGATGGCAGGCGATTCGAAAACTTGCCGGGTGTCGCGGAAGTCATCCGGGTTACGAAGCCGTACAAGTTGATCACGCTTGATCTGCGTCCGGAAAAGACAGTCGTGCGAGTTGGGGATGCCACCATCGGAGGAAGTGAACTCGCCATTATCGCGGGACCGTGCGCAATCGAGAGTCACGATCAGGCATTCGCCGTGGCGGAAGCAGTGCAGCAAAGTGGTGCGTGCTTCTTTCGGGGCGGCGTGTGGAAGCCCCGAAGTTCTCCCTACGCATTTCAAGGCCTAGGGGAGAAAGGCTGGAAAATCATGTCCGAGATTCGTGAGGCGTTTGGGCTAAAGATTGTCACCGAAGCGCTCGAAGAATCTCATGTCGGTCTAATCGAACAGTATGGCGACGTCATTCAAATCGGCGCTCGTAACATGCAAAATTTTTCGCTCCTTAGGCGGGCTGGCCGGTCTCAAGTGCCGGTCCTGCTGAAGCGAGGAATGGCGGCAACACTCGAAGAATGGCTGCTCGCGGCGGAATACATCATGGCTGAGGGCAATTACAACGTAATCTTGTGCGAGCGCGGCGTTCGGACTTTCACTCAGCATACGCGTAACACGCTCGATCTTGCTTCTGTGCCGGCGATCCGGCGAATTTCTCATTTGCCGGTGATCGTGGATCCATCACACGGCACGGGGTCCGCATACATGGTTACTCCGCTCGCGCGGGCAGGCGTGGCAGTCGGCGCCGACGGACTCATGGTGGAAGTCCACAACCATCCAGAGCTCGCCCTCTCCGATGGGGCGCAAGCCCTGACGCCATCGGAATATGCGCAGTTCATCAGAGAAGTTTGTTCGATCCGCGAGGCTACAGCCCCGGTTAGTCAGGATGGCCAGGCAACAAGCGGAAATGCCTAACGAATGCAGACCGATGCTTTTACTGATCGATAACTACGACTCCTTCACTTACAACCTGGCCCAATATTTTGGCGAGCTCGGATGCGAGCTTGTTATTAAACGAAATGACGAAATCTCGCTTGATGAAATCGCTGCCTTAGCGCCCAAGCATATCTGTATCTCGCCGGGACCAGGCACTCCGCGTGAAGCGGGAATCAGCAAAGACGTCGTCCTGCACTTTGCAGCAAAGATTCCTATCCTCGGCGTTTGTCTTGGACATCAATGCATTGCCGAAGCGTATGGAGGAAAAATCATGCGTGCTTCCAGTCTTTTCCATGGGAAGTCATCCATGATCAGACATAACGGAAGCGGACTCTTTACCGATTTGCCGACGCCGTTTGAAGCCGGTCGATACCACTCGCTGATCGTCGAGCGAAGTTCCTTTCCAAGGTGCCTCGAGATAATCGCTGAAAGCGACGACGGCGAAATCATGGCATTGCGGCATCGCGACTTCTTTTTGTACGGGGTGCAATTTCACCCGGAATCGGTTCTTACGCGCGGCGGCAAGAAGATTCTCGCGCGTTTCCTCTTGCGTCCGCCACATCCATGAAAGCGCAGATCACCCCAAGCATGGACGAGTTTTGTGAGCTCGCACGACGCGGTAACGTTGTCCCACTTTTCGCGAAGTTTATCGCCGATCACGAAACACCCGTTTCGGCATTCAAGAAGTTAGACTGCGGTGGAGGTTACAGTTTCCTGTTCGAATCGACTGAAAAAAACGACGAGTCTGGACGCTTCTCCTTCGTCGGGGCCGATCCGCGGATCGTGATAGAAATCTACGGGCACGAGCTGCAAATCACCGAATTAGGAGACGAGCGGCGAGTCGAAAGAAAAGGCGACCCTTTGGATGAGCTCCGCAATTTGATGGCGCGCTATCAGTTTGTCTCGCGTCCAGAACTGCCGCGATTCAGCGGTGGCGCCGTTGGTTTCCTCGGCTACGAAGCGATCCATTTCTTCGAACCCAAAGTTCCGGCAGCGGAGCGCGATGAACTGCAATTGCCCGAGATGATCTTCATGATTACAGCCAGTCTTCTCATCTTCGACCATCGGCTAGGCACACTTAAGATCGTCGCAAACGCATTCCTTGACGATGGCCCACTCGAAAACGTTTATGCGCGAGCGAGTGACTCGATCCACGCGATCATACGCCAGCTTGCGAAACCTGCCGATCTTCCGCTGGTTCCGCCTGCAGATTCAGAAGCACCGCCAGCTCACAGCAATTTTCAGCCGGACGAGTTCAAGCGCGGGGTAGAACGAGCCAAGGAATACATCCGCGCGGGCGACATCTTCCAGGTTGTCTTGTCGCAGAGGTTCGAATCCGATTTTAGCGGTGATCCGCTCGACTTTTATCGATGCCTTCGTTTCATCAATCCTTCGCCGTACATGTTTTGTCTCAAGTTCGGGGCGGATTTTGCGCTTGTTGGAAGCTCGCCGGAGATGCATGTCCGGCTGATCGGCGACGCGGTGGAGATCCGTCCGCTCGCCGGCACGCGCCGGCGCGGCGCCACTTCCGCGCAGGACGTTACGAATGCCGCCGAACTCCTCGCCGATCCAAAGGAGCGCGCCGAGCACATTATGCTCGTCGATCTCGCGCGTAACGATGTCGGCAGGGTTTCAGACTTCGGCACGGTTCGCGTAACCGAGTTGATGGAGATCGAGCGTTATAGCCACGTCATGCATATCGTCTCAAATGTCACCGGTCGCCTGTGTAAAGACTGCACCGGCTTTGACCTGGTCAAAGCAACATTTCCCGCTGGGACTGTCTCTGGAGCGCCGAAGATTCGCGCCATGCAAATTATCGGTGAACTGGAAAGGACCAGGCGCGGCTGTTATGCCGGTGTGATCGGCTATTTGGGATTCGATGGTAATGTCGATTCCTGCATCGCGCTGCGCTGCGCAGTTTTGAAAAGTGGGAAGGCATATTTTCAAGCCGGCGCGGGCATCGTCGCCGACTCAAATCCACATTCGGAATACCAGGAAACTGTTAGTAAAGCCCATGCAATGGCAAAAGCGCTCTCGATGGCGACAAGGATTACGCCACCACGAAGGGGCAAACCCGGATCCAAGGCAACCGAGGTTGGCGATTTCGAACTGCGCGAACTAACGCTGCGCCTCATGCGCGGTGAGAATCTCAGCCGTGCTGAGGCTGGGAATTTTTTAGGATGTCTGCTGAACCCTATCGCTACAGACGCGCAAATAGCGGCTGCGCTTACCAGCCTGGCCGTAAAGGGCGAGACGTTCGATGAGCTCGCAGGAATCGCCGAAGCAATGCGAAATCGCGCACTGCCATTGCGATCGCGTCACGCGCGTTTCATCGATACAGCGGGCACTGGATCAAGCGCTGCAAAAACTTTTAATGTTTCAACAGTAGCGGCGTTTGTGATTGCGGGTGCCGGTCTGCCAGTAGCGAAACATGGCTCGCGAGCGGCAACGTCGCGTTGCGGCAGCGCCGACGTGCTCGAGGCGCTAGGCGTCAACACAGCCGCTCCACTCGAGACAGTGGAGCGCTGCCTCGATGAGCACGAAATCTGTTTTATGTTTGCGCCGCTTTTTCATGCCGCTACCGCCCGTGTCGCACATGTGCGCCGCGAGCTTGGAGTGCACACCACATTCAATTTGCTTGGCCCGCTAACGAATCCCGCGCGGGCCCCCTTTCAGATCCTGGGCGTCTCGCAGCTCTTACTACTTGAACGCGTCGCGTCGGCCCTTGCTCGTCTCGGCGTGAAGAAAGCATGGGTCGTGCATGGCGCCGATGGCTTGGACGAAATAACGATTGCGGGCAAAACGTACGTCGCCTCCTGTTCGTCCACCGGGGAAGTGGAAACATTTACACTGTCGCCTGACGACTTTGGATTGGAATGTCAACACGTCGAAGGATTTCGCGGGAAGGAGCCGCGAGAAAATGCACAACTGATCCGCGCAATTTTGCAAGGCGAGACAACGAAAACGACAAGTGCCGCGCGCGACCTCGTCGTCATTAACGCCGCTGCCGCGCTTCATCTTGCGGGTGTTGCCCCCGATCTCCGATATGCAGTAGGGCTTGCTCGTGAAAGCATCGACAGCGGACGTGCTGCATCGAAACTGGATGCACTGGTCCGGGAGACAAACCGAAGCGCATGATCAAGAACAATTTCTCTCAAATCCTGGATCGAAAACGAAAAGCCGTGGCGCAGCTTCGAACGGATCCTTCTTCACGCGACTTTCGCGAGCGCGCATTGGACATTCGAAAGAATCCTTACCCGCATCAATTGCTCCAAGCGTTGGACGCGGATCTACAGCGACCAAAAATTATCGCAGAGTTCAAACGCAGATCGCCATCCGCTGGAATTATTCGCGATGATTTGACGGTAAATGAAATTGTTCACTGCTATGAACGCGGTGGCGCTTGCGCGATCTCCATCGTAACCGACGAAGAATATTTTGGCGGTTCGATTGCCGATCTTTGCACAGCGCGATCCAGTACGAACCTTCCGCTTTTGCGCAAAGATTTCATCATCGATCCAATCCAAATTTTCGAAGCCGCTATCGCTGGAGCCGACGCCGTGCTGTTGATTGTCGCCGCACTGGACGATGCTTCGCTAAAAGAGCTGCGGTCGCTTGCCGAGGACGAACTCAGACTCGACGCGCTAGTTGAAGTGCATACGACCGAGGAATTGCGGCGTGCCCTGAATGCACGCGCAAGAATCATCGGAGTAAATAACCGTGATCTCAGGACGTTTCAGACTTCACTGAAAACAAGCGAGCGTTTGATTGCCGAGGTTCCGCGAGACAGAATCCTGATCAGCGAAAGTGGACTGCAAAGTGCAGACTCGCTGCTCCGCCTTCGTAAAGTCGGATTTCGCGGTTTCCTCGTAGGCGAAGCGTTGATGCGCGCGCCCGAGCCTGACGCGGCTCTTGGCAATCTAATTGCCGCTGCTGAACACCGGCAACTTAGACGAGTTTCAACTGGAGCCTGCCGACCATGACTTCAGTACAGATCAAGATTTGTGGCGTCACGAATGTTAAAGACGCCGAAGCGTGCGCTGAACTCGGCGCCAGTATGATTGGGTTCAACTTTTACCCGAAAAGTCCACGTTATATCGAACCCAAGATTGCCCGGCGAATTATCGAAGCGATACCGTCCGGAGTTTGTCCGGTGGGGGTCTTCGTGGATGCCAGCGCCGAAGAAATTCGGAATATCGCGGATGTCGCGGGGGTTCGATGCGTGCAATTACACGGGTGCACGTCAATAGATATATGCCGCGAATTAGCTCGTGAATTTCGTGTAATCCGAGCGTTCTCGACCGACCCTCAGTTTCGACCCGAAGAGGTCTCTTTGTTTGACAATTGCGACGTGCTGGTTGACGCACATCATCCAAAACTCCGCGGCGGAACTGGCCTGACGTGTGATTGGCTAGCCGCACGAACAACGCGTTCACTCGCGCGATTCCTCATTCTCTCAGGTGGCTTAACCGAAGAAAATGTCGGCCAAGCCATCGCAACGGTAGCGCCTCACGCCGTTGATGTCTGTAGCGGCGTTGAGAGCGCGCCAGGCGTAAAAAATCACAAGGCCGTGGAAGATTTTATTACCGCTGTGCGAGCTGCCAGTTCTTCGATAAACGCTTTCGCCTCTTCATAACTACGATGCAGAAATCTCCGATCACAAAAAGCGAACCAGATGAGCGCGGGCATTGGGGAAAATTTGGCGGACGCTACGTTCCGGAAACATTGGTAGCGCCGCTCGACGAACTGACAAACGAGTTCATGCGCGCGAGAGAAGACCCGAATTTCTGGGGCGAACTCAACCATTTGCTGCGGCATTACTGTGGCCGGCCAACGCCATTGTTTCACGCGCGGCGGCTAACAGCTCACGCCGGAGGAGCGCAAATCTATTTAAAGCGTGAAGATCTTTTGCACACCGGCGCGCACAAGATCAATAATGCTGTAGGACAGGCTCTGCTTGCGCGTCGAATGGGCAAGCGTCGCGTCATCGCTGAGACCGGGGCGGGCCAGCACGGTGTCGCAACGGCGACGGTTTGCGCGTTGTTCGGATTGCATTGCATCATCTATATGGGCGCCGAAGACGTGCGGCGGCAAGGACTCAACGTGTTCCGAATGCGATTGCTTGGCGCCGAAGTCGTGACCGTCGATGCTGGCACGCGCACCTTAAAGGATGCAATCAACGAGGCGCTGCGCGATTGGGTAACGAACGTTCATGACACATATTATTTGCTGGGCAGCGCACTCGGTCCGCATCCGTATCCACTCATGGTGCGCGAATTTCAAAGCGTAATTGGACGCGAAGCGCGCGAACAAATCTTGTCTGCGGCGGGCAATCTTCCGCGCGCACTGGTTGCCTGTGTAGGAGGCGGGTCGAACGCAATAGGTTTATTTCATCCTTTCATTGCAGACGAAGAAGTCCGGTTAGTCGGTGTGGAAGCCGGAGGCCGGGGAGATTCGTTAGGCGAACATGCTGCAAGGTTCCACAGTGGTATGGCTAGTGGCGGCGGGCAGGTCGGCGTCCTGCAGGGCACGATGTCGTATCTGCTTCAGGATGCGAACGGCCAGATTGCAACCACCCATTCGATCTCAGCTGGCCTCGATTACTCAGCGATTGGTCCTGAACATGCCTTCCTTCATGACAGCGGCCGAGCCGAATACGTTCGGGCAAGCGACGCCGAGGCGCTCGAAGGATTTCATCTTTGCGCCAGATTGGAGGGAATCATTCCCGCGTTGGAAACCTCGCATGCTATCATGCCCGCGATTCGCGTCGCGCGCGAGCTGGCGCCAGACGATGCAATCATCGTCAATTTGTCTGGCCGCGGCGATAAAGACGTCCAACTCGTTGCGGATTTGCAGTCGCAATGAGTCGAATACGCGACACGTTCGTCGAGCTGAAGCGTTCCGGACGCGGCGGATTCATCCCGTTTATCACCGCAGGCGATCCCGATCTGTTAACCACCGAACTTCTGCTGGTTGAACTGGCCGCGGCCGAAGCAGATATCATTGAACTCGGTGTCCCATTCAGCGATCCTATTGCCGATGGCGAGGTGATTCAGCGCGCCTCCGAGCGTGCGCTGCGAAGAGGTGTGTCGATGGGGGATGTGCTAAGATGTGTTTCGAACGCAAAGAAGCACATCGACGTACCGATTGTGCTTTTCAGTTATCTCAATCCCCTCTTGAAGTTCGGTAGAGATCGGTTGGCAGAGGAGGTCCAGCGGGCTGGAATTGATGCAGTGCTCATCACGGATCTGATTGCAGAAGAAGCAGGGCCTTGGATCACAGCATTTCGTGACCACGCTGTAGACCTGATCTTTCTCGTCGCACCCACCACCTCGGACGAACGGCTAACGCGCATCGCTCAGCAGGCGAGCGGGTTCATCTACGCTGTTTCACGCGCAGGCGTTACTGGCGCGCGAAACGAAATGCCACGTGACGCCGAATCTCTCGTAAAACGTGTGCGAGCAGTGAGCGACCTGCCTGTCGCGGTTGGATTCGGGATCTCAACGTCGGAACAGGTTCGCCAGGTCTGGCGTTTCGCAGATGCTGCGGTCATCGGAAGCGCTCTTGTCAGCCAAGTCGAAAAACTTGCCGGTTCGCCGGACTTGGTAAATCGCGTCGGCGAATTCGCGCGATCGCTTCTCGTTCGAAACAAGCACGTCGTGACCTGAATAGTCAGCTCGCTCAATCAAAGAATTTTCAACGATTCGCTCCGGCCGGGAACATAACTTTATCTGGCTCGGCATTGAGAGCAGCGAGCAATTTGGGAATTAAGCGTGTTTTGACCGAGCCGGCTTCGCGCGGCGACACAAGGTAACGTACGATCGCGTTGATCCAGGTTACTTCATCGACACGAAAAATGACTCGCGGACGCGAACGAACTTCAAGTTCATCCACCGGTGTGCGAGCGAGGAGGTCACGGAAAACTTCAACGCGCTTCATCATTTCTTCGCCCAGCTCTTTTTCAACAATCTGCTGCATCGTTTCGGCGACAAATTTCAGATCGCTCTGGTATGCGATCTGAAACTTGATTTCATTCCAGATATAGGGAAAGAGCGGCCACGAGTAATTCCATACCATCTCATCGAGTACTTTCTCATTCGGGAATCGAACGACTCGTCCGCTTGGGTGATCGGTCGAAAGGTACTGGCCGCCAAATTCCCAAAGTGTGGTATCGAGGTACCCGACGTCGATGACATCGCCGGTGGCGTCGCCAATCTTAATGCGATCGCCGACCTGGTAGGGGCGGCGAACGAGAATGAAAATCCAACCGATAAAGCTCTTCATCGGAGTTTGGATTGCTAGACCGATGATGATCGACCCAATCCCAAGCGCGGTCAGCGCCGCGTACCAATTGACGAATAACATCGATATCGTGATCGCGGCGATAGCGAGCGCCGCCAGGAGATGCTCGATGCGTTTGAGAGTAAAGCGCATGGAAGCGTCTTCAATTCGCCCAATTGCGTAAACAGAAATCGCCTGGACGAGCGCAAGGACCAGCGCAATCAGCGCGACAGTTCGAAGAAGGCGGCCAGCAATATCGATATGCTCCTTCGGCAGCGGAATCAGCTTTGCTGTCAGCAGAAAATACAGAACGGCGCAACCAATGATTAGCAAGCCGTACGTAACAAGCCAAAATTTCCCTTTGGCGTCTGCTTTGACTCCTGCGGTCCGCTTCTGACCTGTTGTGCGCACAAGCTCCTTGCGTACATCGGGCTGCCGGGACAGTTCTTCCGCCGTTTCAGGCATCATTATTAAATCGCACTGGACGAAAAAATGCGCGCCAGCACTCGGCAATGTGATCCCCCATCGGTGACGCCCCTGAACACGAGCGCGGCACCGATTCTCAAGTGTGTTATCGAATACGGACATTGCGGAGCTGCTTGCTAAGCAGGCAGAGGGGGAGACAGGAATTCTATCCCGCGCTTTTCGACGGGCTGCTCGTAGTGCGTTTGTGTGGCCAGAAAATGTGACCAATCTCGCGGCGCAAAATCGTTCGCTAACTGAACTGCGTGGAATCGGCCCATTCATAGAAAAACAAATTCGCCGATGGCTTGATAAGCCGCCGCCAATAAGCACGAAAATTCCCGCGATTCACCAGGATTTCATTTCGCTCGCCGAAGCGAAACAGCTCCTAGCGAGAAAACCCGCGTGGGCAAAGAATCTGCGCGGCGATTTACAAATGCACACTCGCTGGAGTGATGGATCGGGCACGATCGCGGAAATGGCCGATGCAGCGAAGGAGCGGCTATATGAATACATCGCGATCACCGACCACTCTAAAGGTTTGAAAATTGCAGGTGGGATCAACGAACGCGCACTGAGGAAGCAGGGATTGGAGATTGCGAAGATCAACAACTCGCTGTTAAAAGCCGGGGCGAAACTAACTGTCCTTCACTCAATCGAGATGAACCTTAACTTACATGGCGAAGGAGATATGCTGCCGCAGTCTTTAGCACCCTTGGATATAGTTCTAGGTTCGTTTCACTCGTCTCTCCGGACCACTCAAGACCAAACTGACCGTTATCTCGCAGCCCTACGCAATCCAAACATCCAAATCCTAGGGCATCCGCGCGGCCGCATTTACAATTATCGAATCGGCTTGAGCGCAGACTGGCCGCGCGTTTTTGCAGAAGCCGGCGAGCTGGATAAGGCGCTGGAAATTGACTGCTATCCTGATCGGCAGGATTTGAATGTCGGTCTACTAAAAGTCGCGCGGGAGCATGGAACCCGCATTTCGATCGGCACGGATGCCCATCATCCGTGGCAGCTGCAGTTTATCGAACTGGGGCTAGCTGCCGCATTAAAAGCCAAGATTTCGTCACACCGAATAATCAATTTCATGTCAATCTCGGACTTGAAGAACTGGGTAAAGCAAACACGACAACGCAGTTAAAGAATAACGCGATCGTTGGTGTCTGGCTGACCTACGTCAGCCTTTCGCTCACGACCGAAGGAGAGTTTGTCTTCGATTATACAGTGTAACACGCCGGGGCGTCCTTTCCGGAATCGAGGAAAGATCGGCGTCGGGAATGTTCGCCCCTGTGGAAAGAAATAAAAAAAGAAAGCACTATGAAACAACTACTACTCAGTATGGCCTTGGCAGCTGCGGCTCCGTTTGCGTGGGCACAAGTCTCGGAGACTACCACAACAACAACAACGACCGAAGGCAACGGAACGATCACCGAGTACACTCCCGGCAGCACAATCGTACTTAAGGAAACCAGCGGACCACGGACTTACCATTTTGGTAAGACCGTTACTTACGTGACGCGTAGTGGTAAGACCCTGGATGAAGATACCGTAAGAACGAGAGTGAAGGTCGGTATCCCAGTCCGGGTCCATTACGTCGGAACTGGCGACAACATAATGGTTGATCGCGTGATACTCGATGAGGATTAAGAGCCAAAAGAGTTAGGGCTCGTTTTTCTCCTCGCGCCTTCCTGTTCTTCCTATGGGAGAACAGCGAAGGCGCGTCTTGCGTACATCTACGGACAACCTGCTGCGGCCACTCCGCGACCAAGCGTGAAAGGGTCGTTAACCCAGCATGTGACTTCGTTCAGCCAGCGCGAAGCCAACCCAGCGAACTCAGCTAGGATTTTGACTGATACGCCAATCCGGCGTTCGCCCGATTGTATGACAATTCGAAGAACACCATGTTTTGGCCAATGGCGCTTGTTTCTTCGATCAAATTATCCGATGAAGAAAAACTGCACATCTTGCAACGACTCGATCAATTCCGGCAGTGGCACTCGCTTGATGAGAAACGTTATTGCCTCGTTTGCGGCGAAATCATCACCGGCCGGGAAATCCAAGTGATTATGGGCTCACCTGGAAACAGGTCGCTGCGCATCATTTGTCCGACAAAATATTGTGACGCGATGCCGATGGAATGGGTGCAGCCAACCGACGAAGTCTTGATAACAATTGCGATGGTAGAGGCCGAGCGGAGTTGGCTTCGCCTGATTATGCGAGCAGGCCGAGCAATGCAATCTTACCGAAGAAAAACGAGCGGTACTATCGACACGACAAGGTCTAAACCGCCATTCGGATAGCATCAGCAAGCAGAAGACTGAGGCGCGTGGATGCGAAGTACCATGCGATTCATGAGCATAGATGGCTTTGCCCCCAGTAAAGGTGGAATCGCGCGGTGACGTTTCCGACGACGAGAATCAAGCGGGAAAGGTCACATCTCGTGCCCGCTTACGCACGGCGGAACTGTTGCAGAAACCTTTCGATGTCAGGTCGATTGCCCTTACCGGTTTGTTTATCCTGGCAGTCTTCTACACCATCTACTTCATGCGCTCGATCCTCCTTCCGATCGTTCTTGCGCTGCTGCTCAGCTACCTATTGAGGCCGATAGTGCGTGGACTCGCTAAATTGAAGATTCCGCTAACGGTGAGCGCGGCAGTCATCCTCATTGGTCTTCTTGTACTTGTCGGCTATGGCATTTCCGCGTTGGCCACACCCACGGTAGCGTGGCTTCAGAAAGCCCCGGCCGGCTTAGCAGAACTGCAACACAAGCTCCGGCCAGTAAAAAAATCGGTTGCGCAAGTGACGCAGGCAACCAGCGAAATCGAGAAGCTGGCCACAACCAATGCGGAAACTAAAACCGTGGAAGTGAAACGGCATCCCATCACTGAGACGTTTTTCTTGCGGACGCCCGAGTTTATCGCGAGCGCTATTCTGTCGTCGATTCTCCTCTATTTCCTGCTTGTTTACGACCAGGTCTTTATCGCCAAGCTGGTCAAGCTGCTGCCAACGCTCTCAGATAAGAAGACGGCCGTTAGCATCGCGCACGACATCGAATCCCAGGTCTCACGTTATCTCTTCACCATCACAGCGATTAATGCCTGCCTTGGATTGGCCGTCGGAACCGCGGTGGGGCTGCTCGGTCTGCGGAACCCCGTAATGTGGGGTGTGATGGTCGCGCTGCTCAATTTCGTCCCTTACCTGGGCGCGCTCACAGGCATCATCTGCATGCCCATCGGCGCCGTCTTGAGCTTCGATAGCCTCGGGTACGCCCTCGTCTTTCCTGCCGTCTATCTCGCTTTTGGCACATTGGAGGGGAGTTTCATCACACCCTGGATTATGGGACGCTCCCTTACTTTGAATCCTGTCATCATCCTGCTCTCGCTTACTTTTTGGGGGTGGATGTGGGGAATCGTCGGCATCATTTTAGCCGTGCCGATCCTGGCTGCTTTCAAGATTTTCTGCGCGCACATCAAACCGATGGAGCCGCTCGCAGAATTTCTTAGCTAACCCAACACAAATTAAGAGGTGCGGCCACGAGCGAAGGTCGCTCCGAAAGCATCTCCGTGCACCTACTTCGCAGGCACGATAACGTTGACTGCTCTTGAGACAAAGTCGATCTCCGCGCTCCTACCCAAATTCACTCTTTCTCCATCGAGCGTCGCAGGAATGTCTTTGCTCGACTGCACATCTACCCGCTTTGTTTTGGTGAGAAGTATATTTCTGTCATCGCGCCATTTGCCAAACGCAGCGGTACTAGCAAGCCCAATCACTTCAGCGGCGCTTTCCACATCGATGACGGCGACTTCAAGCGCTTGCTCCGAATCGGACATTTCTTCCGATATTAGGGGGCAAATAAGCGCCACGGCTTCAGCTTCACCCTTTATTTCCTCTGAGATGAGGTACTGCACTTTCGTTTCAAACATATTTCGGAAGGCTACGCTCCCCTTTTCGATAGCATCAACAATAGCTCCTTCGCGCACGGATTCGCGGGGTTCTGCCCAGAGCACAGGCGATCCCATAATGGCGGCGATAAAGAAATGTTTGTCCGCGATCCGACCTCCGGAAAGCACTTTCACTGAGGGAGCAGTGAGCGTTTTTTCGAGCGCCTCTTCCCACGCCGCGTCTCCATACAATGCTCGAGGGAGCATATTCATCGTTCCCCCGGGAAGCGGGATAAGATAGGTCCCCTTTTCGGCGCATGTTTCTGCAGCTGTTCGGATGGTGCCGTCGCCACCAAGTACGATAAGCACTTCCAACTTCTGCTCGGTCGCCTCTGCAAACGAACGATCCATTTCTTCTGCGCCACCACTCCATGCCCTGGATTCAACGAGACCCGCACGGTTGAGGCGCTGACCATCTTCTGCTCAGATTCCAAATCGTAGCCTCCGCTGGACGTGTTGATTATGGCGCCAACTTTCAATTCCGATAAACGCATAGCGTCAGGCACGAATCACGTGTGCGGTGGGCGGCTGAGTTTCATTGGCAGGTCCAAATGCCCATGTCCCTGGACATGCGCTCAGGGACGTTCGCACAGCTCAACGCGGCCAGGAATGTTTCCATTCCGCTTTGCTTTTTTGCGAACACGCTCGAACTGTTTCTCAAGGCTAGCGAGATCTTCGTCGGCAAGTTTTTCCAGATCGATAAATTCATTTCGAGCACCTTTAAGCGCTCTAATTACTTCGTCGAGTTTCAAATGAGCCGCTTTGGCATCGCGGTTCTGCGCTTCCGTGGCAATTCAGCCGGCAAGGCTAACTTCTAGAACAGGCCGAGCAATTTGAGGACGATTACGATGACAACGATTACTCCAATTATGTAGAAGATGCTTCTGTTCATGCCGTGACTGATATCAGGTTGGGTTTGCGGTGGCCAGCATTTATGCAACTGACCGGCGTCGATGGCATTGGATGCCTTTTGGTGACGCGGTTGACTCAACGCAATACAATCGACTACGGAAGGTTTTACAATTGCTCGCCCGATGCTGTGATTCGCCCTACAAAACGACAGCTTAATCGAAATGCACGTCGCAATTCGAACACCAAATTCTTAAGCGCAAACATAGCACGACTTTCGTTTCCGCTTTACGAAGTATTGTTCGTCATCGCGTTTGCTGAACGACAAGCCGCCGAACGTAGGAAAAAATCAACTAGGGATCACCAATGAACGAAGCGAATGAAACACAACCAACTGGGTCTGGCACAACAGAAGCGCAGGGGAAACTACAAAGTGGTAGAACTCACGCCCGGCAAGCTGCCGAGGATTTGAAATCTGCCGCGAGTGTGATCGCTGAAGAGTATCGCGGTAAGGCCGAGCAAGCCTGGGACGATGCCAAAGGTCGCGTCCTGACGTTCCAGCAAGACGCTGACCAGTATGTGCACGAAAATCCGACTAAGGCTGTATTCACAGCGCTGGGTGTCGGGTTTGTTCTTGGCCTAATCTTTCGGCGTTAATCGCGCCGCGTCCCCTAGGTTCGCTAAAACGGAGCCGGCCAGCGATAGTCGAGTTCGTGAAAAAGTCGCCTGCCTGGTACTGCCGGTATTATTGACTGCAATGGCGTTGGCGCCGGCGGTATCACCGGCAGGAAAAACGGCTGGATTGCGAAGCTTATCGTCTGCCGCCTTCTTGGCCGCCGCGCTCTTGGCTGCCACCTCCCTGTTGGCTACCACCGCCCTGTTTTTCGCGCTCGCGTTCCTGGCTGCCACCGCTTTGTTTGTCACGATCACGCTCTTTGTTGCGCTCGCGCTCTTGGCTGCCACCGCCCTGTTGGCCGCCTTCCTGTCCGGTAGCCGCGGGTTTGATAGGTTCGTTCGGATTGAGTTGTGTTTCCATAATATCTTTTTTTTATTTTAGTTACTGAGTTTACTGACTAGTGTGCGCAAGAGTCTGCTTTGATTGCTGAAAACACACAATCGGGATGCCGGATGATTGTCTAATCAGACAAAATCCTATCGAACAGCTGACGATCTTCTCCTCGAAGCCTTGATCAGCCCGGCGCGCTGCGCGGCGTAGCGGCTTCCGTCTGGCTATCCTGGGGCCTTAGCGACTGTTTGCAACCACTTGTCGAGTTGCGTGCGAAGTTAAGGCAATGGAAACTCAAGCCAAAAAGCTAGAGAAACAGGAAAAGAAGCGGGATTTCTTTTGCGTGGTGAGCGACGCATTTCGGGTCTTTGCTCGTCATTCCTCGATCGCTCTCGGAAGCGCCTGGGCTTTCGCCGGGGCCGTGCTTGTCATCCTCGTCTGGGTTCTCACCGGACCGATGTTTCATTTTTCCGATACCTGGCAGTTGGTGATAAATACTGCCACGACGATCGTCACCTTCCTCATGGTGTTTCTGATCCAGAACACGCAAAACCGCGATGCTAAAGCGGTGCATCTCAAATTGGACGAGCTGATCCGCGCCCTCAAAGACGCACGTAACGAACTTGTTGATCTGGAGGATTTATCCGATGAGGAGCTGAAAAAGCTCGAAAAACAATTCAAGAGCATGCGCAAACGAGCTGAGAACGATGGAAGTCCTTCGCGACACGCCGAACCTTCCGAATTGCGCTGAGAGAGAGCGTTAACAACGTGGGCTGGTTATTATTTGTTTCTGGCGCTCTAGCCACCTTTCGCCTTAGTCATTTAGTTTCCAAAGAACGCGGGCCCCTTTCCGTCTTTGAACGTATTCGAAACGCCTTGCCACGCGGTCGGGGTCGGCTCAGGAATGGCTCAGTTGCATTTTTTGTTTTTCTCTTACGGCAAGCGCTGTCGTTTGCGTGCTTCTTTGGACCGGTGGTTTGCGTCTCCCGCTGCAGGAATGGACCGTTCATTGGCTCGGCTTCAGTGCTGTGGCCCTAATACTTAATCAGTGGCTTCGCTTCGACAAATAAGTTTGAGCTTGGAAGATGCCGGAAAAAAACATCGACCTGCATGGCAGCGCACCGGACAAGCATAAGTTCGCGCTGCTTTTGATTGATGTCATCAACGATTTTGATTTTCCGGAGGCCGATCAATTACTCAATATGCGCGGCCGATGGCGAGAAATCTCCTACGCTTGAAACGGCAGGCACAAAAAGCAGGCGTACCAGTCGTTTATGTGAACGACAATTTCGGGCGATGGAAATCCGATTTCCGGCGCACTCTAAAGCATTGTGCGCGCCACGGCCGGGGCCGCGAGATCGTGGAATTACTGCGGCCCGAAGAAAGTGATTACTTTGTGCTCAAGCCAAAGCATTCCGGGTTCTTTTCCACTACCCTTGAGACGCTTCTTCGCTACCTGGAAACGCAAACCTTAATTCTGACGGGCATTGCCGGGAATTTTTGTGTCCTTTTCACAGCGAACGATGCATATATGCGCGATTTTAACTTGTTTGTTCCCCTGGATTGCACGGTATCAAACTCAAAAAAGGAAAACGACTCTGCGCTTGCGCTCATGAGGAAATTCCTGAAGGCCGATACTCGCTCGTCTTCTCGAATCGCGTTGCGCACAGCACAAAAGAGGAATCAAAAGCGCCGTGTCCGCCGTCGCTAACCAGAATCATCCTGGTTTACCCGTTCGAAAACCAACCGACAACCACCTATCGAGGCGATTGCCAATTATGGGACTCCTCTGCCTCGCCAGCCGAAGATGAAAAAGATTACGCACATCACCAGGAACAGAAAGAACAAAACTTTGGCGATTCCTGCTGATGCCGCGGCGATGCCGCCGAATCCAAGTACTGCTGCTACTAGCGCAATTACCAGAAAGGTTACAGCCCAATCTAACATTGTCTCACCTCCTTTAGCCCTGAATCGCATCAGACACTTATCCCGCGTGTGTTCATAACACAACGCGACTCGCGTTGCTAAGACTAGGTCGCTAGCGCTATCCTAGGATTGCGCCTGGGAGCCAGGTCGTTAAATTCCTGAGCGGCGCTACAAGCTTGTAGCTCGCCTTTAGCCGGAACGCGCCAATCGCCTTCCAAGTTATAGAAGAAGTCCTCAGACAGAAGCCGACTCGTTCTACAGGTACCGCGGGCATAACAAGCGGCGGGAGTTGCCTCCCGCCGCTCGCTACTGCAAGGACAATCAGCTTTATCGTCCGCCTTGCTGACCGCCGCCTTGTTGGCCACCACCCGGTTGTCCTCCGCCCCCCCGCTTCTCGCGCTCGCGCTGCTGGCGTTCACGTTCCTGTTTCTCGCGATCTCCCTCTTGGCCTCCCTGCTGTCCTGGCCCGCCGGATTTTTCCGGTTCGTTTGGATTACGTTGTGTTTCCATGAGTACCTTTCGTTAGTGTATCGGTGAATCTAGCCCATCCTTCGTGACAAGCGATGAGGCCGAATTCCCTTTTTTCTTTAAGATCGCTTTGCACAGCCTATTTGGCCTCAAGAATTTGCGATAAGCTTCTCGGTTGAAAATAAGGAGCTATTGCTACTGACTTCTAGCCCCGGCTAGCTCAGCCTCCATGAGAGCCTCCGGGTTCACGATCTCTTCAGCCAATTGGTTGAGTGCCTCATTCGTCTCGGATTCCTCATTGAGGGTGGTTTGGAGAAGCTCTGCTGATCTCTCCTTTCCGAGCAGCTCAGCAAAGGTACGAACGCTGCCGTAACCTGCGATCTCATAATGTTCGACTTTTTGTGCCGCGACGATGATACCAGCGTCAATGACGGATTCTTCGCCTTCTTCCTCTAGAATTTCCGACCCTTCCTCGATGAGCCCTTTCATTCCATGGCACGTTTTGCCTTTAGGCTTCTCGTTGATATCCTCGAAGACTTGTTCAAGTCGTTCAACGTGAGACTTGGTCTGTTCCAGATGCTTTTTGAAAGCCTGCTTTAGTTCTGGCGATGAGGCAGCCTTCGCCATCTTTGGCAAAGCTTTTAGTAGTTGGTTTTCTGCGTTATAGAGGTCTCGCAATTCGTTAGTGTAAAGTTTTTGTAGCTTATCCAACTTCATAACCCGTTTTTCCTTTCTTATTTTTGAATTTTTGTTCCTACCTGATTTTATTGAGGCAGTGCCTTAGCAATCCCTCAAGAAGGAAACGACACGAAATATATAATCGCGTGCCTTGATTTCAGAATTTCTCAGGGCGCATATGGAAATTTTCAATTACCTAGGGTTACGTTTTCTCTTTTTACTCTGAATGTCTGGTGATATCGCCCGTACACCGGTTAAAGCGCGCCGCGACGATTGGCCGCACTCGTTCATCCGTTTCACGCGCCGGTCAATGATGCGTATGTACACCTTGACATAGTCGCGTGCCATCCGGGTTGACGTGAAGCGCTTCTCGAAAACTTGCCGGCAACGTGCGCGACTGAGATCGGGAACCCGTCGAACTACTTCGATTGCGTCTTCCAGCTCCGTTACAATGAAGCCCGTTCGCCCTTCTTCTATCACTTCGGCAACAGCTCCGCCCTCGTACGCGATCACTGGCGTCCCGCAGGCCATGGCTTCGATCATAACGAGCCCGAACGGCTCCGGCCAGTCAATAGGAAAGAGCAACGCGTAAGCATTACCTAGGAATTCGTCCTTCTGTCGGTCACTGATTTCACCGACCCACTCTGCTATTGACGAGTCACGTAGCAGAGGTTCGATCACCCGTTTGAAATAGCGCTTGTCTGCCGGATCAACCTTCGCGGCAATCTTCAATGGTATCCCCGTCCGTTTCGCGATTTCGATTGCGCGGTCGACGCGTTTTTCCGGGCAGATTCGCCCTAGAAAAGCGAGATATTTTCCCGCTTCCGACCGAAACCGGAGGAGGTCTTTCGGCAATCCATGATAAATGGTCGCCTGCCAGTTCGCCCAGGTCACAGGTTCACGTTGGGAGTTCGAAATTGAGACGACCGGGATATCTCGAAACTCATTGTAAAGCGGAGCCAGGTCCGGGATATCGAGCCGGCCGTGCAGGGTTGTGACATGCGGAATCCGCAAGAGTCGAGAGACTGGAAAATGCAGATAATCGATGTGGAAATGGATCACATCGAATTTGTGCGCGCGCTGAGATACCTGCTCCAACAGCAGGACGTGGTGTGCAAGTTGATCCATGCTGCGTTCATCCAATCGAAGTGAGCGGTGGCACACGGGAATAAGCCGAGCGGCGGTCTCCGAATCCCCGCTCGCGAAAAGGGTCACATCGTGTCCCTGGCGGATCAATTCTTCAGTAAGGTAAGAAACGATTCGTTCGGTCCCTCCGTACTGTTTTGGAGGCACACTCTCGTATAGTGGCGCTACCTGGGCGATACGCATATTCCTCCCTTGTTCCCTGCTTGCGATACGTTCCTTGCTACCTGCAGCAGTAGCGAAATACGCTTTTGTTCCGAAAAATTGCGCTCGCACCACAGTGCCCCGGAGATCCGCCTGAATCCAAAATCATAACTGCCCTCTAAATCGAATTTCCGCGTAGCTTTGGTTTTCGAAGATTGCAGCGAAAGATTCAGCTTCCACTAACTTTCCTCGATTTCCTTTGTTTCGACGCGGACGGCGTATTGGCTCGGTTTGAGTTCTCGACCAGAGCGCGCGGCGTAGACTTGGGTGAATTCAGCCCCGAAGAGTAAGATTTGCGATGAATAATAAACCCAGAGCAACAAAGTGATCAGCGAGCTTGCCGCTCCATAAGCCGAGCCAGCGGCACCGCTACCGAGATAGAAACCCAGCACCCATTTGCCGACGCCAAAAAGGATCGCAGTCATGACAGCCCCGATCCAAACGTCGCGCCACTGAATTTCAACGTCCGGCAGGAACTTAAAGATCATGGCGAAAAGCAGAACGACAACCGCGAAATCAAAAACGACATAAATCGTGAGCGCGATCACAATTCCACCCGGCAAAACAGACTGCACGTAGTGGCTAAACCCTTTGAGTAGGGCTTCGATCGCTAGCGAAACGAGCAGCAGGAAACAGATGCCGGCAACCATTGCAAACGAGAGAAAGCGGGTTCGTAGAAATCCCCAAATGCCACGACCAGGCTTCGCTTTGACGCCCCAGATCGTATTCAAAGCGTCTTGAAGCTGGCCAAACACCCCACTTGCGCCGAAAAGCGCGAGAGCGGCTCCGATTACTGTGGCTAGCATGCTTTTGCCCGGTTGGGACGCTTTTTGGGCAATGCTTTGCACGACGTGCACAGCGCTTTGATCGAGGAAATAGCTCATCTGTTGCGTGACTTTTTCCCAAGCGCCCGCCGGATCATCGCGGAAAATAAAACCTATGATGGCGAGCAGTACCAAGACGAGTGGCGCGAGCGAAAAAACTGTGTAATACGCGAGTGCGGCGCCTAATTGTGGCGCCTTATCCTGCAACCATTCTTGAAATGTTTGTTTTAACTGGCTAAGAGCATTGCCAACAAACGATTCTGATGGCTGTGAGTTGCGCTGATTCGCCACGAGAAGACCTCAAACAACATTCGCTCGCAGTCCCTTATTTGGTTCTCGCAATCAAACGTCTGTGCGCCGCCGAGCAGCGCGATCATGTGATCGAAGGGGTCCACGAGTGTTTGGCCTGCGAATAGATCAAAGAATGCTCTTAAAGTCGCCGTTGCCGCCGATGGAAGCGCGTTCGGTCGACGAAATTCCAGCTGGAGACAGCTGGCAGTACGAACCGAAGTGGGATGGCTTTCGCTGTATTGCGTTTCGTGAGAGTGAACGGATTCACTTGCAATCGAAGGCCGGTCAACCGCTGGCGCGTTATTTTCCCGACATTGTCGATGCTATCACTCGGTTACCCGCGCAGCAGTTTGTTTTGGACGGCGAGCTTGTTGTTTCTGTTAGCGGCGCCCTGTCATTCGATGAATTACAACTACGTTTACATCCGGCCGCGAGTCGCGTTCTGAAACTGTCCAAAGCTCATCCAGCAATGTACATCGTGTTCGATCTCCTCGCTGAGAATGAACGATCCTACTTGAAGCAGCCTCTGAGCGAACGGCGGCGACTCTTGAAAAGTTCGCGCGTTTGAATTTCAAGTCGACCAAAGCTTTGCGCCTTTCGCCGGCAACGACTAATCACCGAACCGCCAGCGAGTGGTTCAAAAAGGCCGGAGGCAACCTTGATGGGATCATTGTGAAACGTCTGGACGCTTCGTACGCTTCAGGCGAACGCACAGCAGCCGTCAAGGTAAAGCAAATCCGCACGGCCGACTGCGTCGTCGGCGGATTTCGTTACGGGCGCGGCACGCGGCTTATCGGTTCTCTTCTTCTTGGACTTTACGGTGACAATGGTTTGCTCCACCACGTTGGATTCACTTCCTCTTTCACCAAATCAGAGCGTCGCGAGTTAACAAAAAAGTTTAAAGCGCTAAAGAAAGCACCCGGATTCACTGGCAACGCGCCTGGAGGACCCAGCCGTTGGAGTACGGACCGCACTGGCGAATGGGAACCCGTCGATCCTAAAGTAGTCGTTGAAGTTGCCTACGACCATTTCACTGGTGGCCGCTTTCGACACGGCACAAAATTTCTTCGCTGGCGTCCCGACAAAGCCTCTCGCCAGTGCGCTATGGATCAAGTGAAGCATCGCGAAGGTAAATCGCTCGCGCTGTTGTAGCGGCAAAAGCTCTCAATACTCCATCTGTTTCCGAGATCTCTTTTCCAAAGCGCTTCATTACTCGCGTGTTGTGAACTTTTCAGGCAACCAAACATTGTGCGGGACTCGAACTGAAACTGAACAACCTATGAACAAATACCTATTGTGTTTAATCAGCGCCCTCATCGGAATCACGTTGGTCGCTTCCTGCACCCAACAGCAGAGAACGACTGCGACCACGACGGCACCGGCAGTCACCAACCCGTCACCGACCCCGTCGCGTACGCGGCACAAGGCCGCAAAACGAAATCCGCCGAAGACGGAGGGTTCAGTTGAGGCGCCCTCGCCCTCGCCTGGGGAGTCACCTGCGCCGACGCCGTAAGATACGACAGCGGTGATTTAGGGCCACTGTTGGGTAAAGTTTGCAACGAGCTGGCTACTCGGCTGGTGAAGTGACGGACCGTATCCTTCTTGCTGCTTCGGATTCTGTAACCGGTGTTTACCGCACTTAACTCATTCGCTAATCTCAGACTGTCGCGCGAAGAGACTTCAGAACGGCTCTCTCGACCACATGCAGATTGACCCTAGCAGCGTTTTTGATGGCTTGCCCGAGACCGGCAATTTGCGTTCCGCTTAAGTAAGCTTCGATGATCGCCGGATGCACGTAACATTTACGGCAAATCGCTGGAGTATTACCAAGAAGCTCTGCCACTGCGCAAATGGCTGCTTTGACGTTCGCTTTTGCCTGTTTCTTGGTTTCGAAGCTTTCTTGCGCGTTGAGGGCCAACGCTGCAAGTAGCGTTCCGGCCCATGTGCGAAAGTCTTTCGCACTGAAATCTTCGCCGGTAATTTCACGCAAATAATCGTTCACGTCCTGCGACGTTACATCTCGCACTTCGCCATTGTCACTGATGTACTCAAACAGGTCCTGGCCCGGCAAATCTTGACACTTCGCGACAATTTTGGCGATCCGCCGATCTGTCACGTCCACGTCATGTTGACGCCCGCTCTTTCCACGGAACCGAAAGCGCAAGCGCGCGCCCTTCACGGTCACGTGCCGATTTTTTATCGTGGTCAAACCAAATGATTTGTTCTCGCGCGCGTATTCGTCGTTGCCGATGCGTATGAAAGTTCGCTCCAGCAGTCGCACAACCGTTGCGAGCACTTTCTCTCGCGGCAGCCCGGGCAATTTGATGTCGTGATCGACTCGCTTTCGAATCTGTGGGAGCGCGTTGGCAAAATCCGCGAGGCGCCCGAATTTATTTTCATCACGGATCTCACGCCAACGCTCGTGGTAACGGTATTGCTTCCGCCGACGTGCATCACGGCCAATCGCCTGGATATGCCCATTGGCCGATGGGCAAATCCAAACATCTGTCCAAGCAGGTGGAATCGCCAAACGCTTGATCCTGAGAAGTCGTCGCTCGTCGCGGATTTGTTTACCTTGGGTGTCTAGGTACTCGAAGTCGCCATCGTTCGCTCTGCGCGTGTAACCCGGGCGATCATCGCTAACGTATTGCAGACCGGCTTCCTCGGCCGCCTCCAAAGAATTATTGGCGAGAGTTGCGCCGAGTGCTTTCCCGTTACGACTGTTTGTCCCAATTGTCCCCATCATGAATACATCACTGCGACGCAACCGTGCCCGCAAACGCCTGTTGCGCTGCGCGAATCCGTTCGATTTCGATTCGCTCTATTTGTTGTTCAGCCCGACGCTCAAGCTCTTTGAAGTCGTAGCCGCTGAGCTGTGGCAAATTCGCCGCGGCTAACGCACGCCACATAAGCTTCTTTCCGGTAACTCCCATGATTAACCCTTCTAACGTGAGCACCAATCCTGGGCTGCCCAGCTCGTCGCCCGCGATCATTAGTCGCGCGCGGCCGGCTTTTTCCGCGGCCCATGCGCCTGCCTTACGTACATTGCTTTCGTCGATGGCCAATCGATGCATTAAATCCCGCAATGTACCTTGATCTGCGCGGATATCTGTTCCGATATCAAAAAAGAAGGCTCCCAGTGGTTTGCCATCATGGAGGTGCGCCCAATGCTCGACGAGTTCCAGCGCGCCGACGGAGCCAGCGAGATGGTCGTTTAAATATGATTCCAATTCTTTCACGGATCGAATGCCGAATAAGACTAAACTGGGGTCAGTCCATCTTCAGCCGGACCAGCTATCACTTCGCCAGTGGGTTTAAAGCGGGAGCCGTGACAAGGACAGTCCCACGTTGATTCGGCAGAGTTCCATCTAACATGGCAGCCAAGATGTGGGCAAACAGGTGACAGCTGGAAAAGATCGCCCTCGCGGTCTCGAAACGCGGCAATCTTCTTGTCGCGCGAACCGATGATCATGCCTTCGCCGCATCTTACCTCCCGCACGGAGTCGGCTTCGGGACGAGTGATCCGATCTTTAACCATATAGTAGGGATAGTCCTTGTTTTCCCGGAGATAATTCCAGGTGGCACCTTTGATTTTTTTTCGGTCTACCGCGAACAGATCCTTCCACGGATTTGTTCTTTTCGTAGCCCAGTCGCGAGCCATGATTGCGGCTACCGTTCCAAACGTGATGCCATTTCCGCAATACCCTGTCGCGATGAATTGGCGTTCGGCATTCTCACCGATATAAGGCAAGCCGTCAGGAGTACAGATAACCTGTCCCGACCAGTGATGGTCAACGCGCGCCTTCGGAATGATGTTTTTCAATCGCGCCCGCAACCTGGCATAGGCTTTTTCGGTCTGGTTCTTTTGTCCCGTTTTATGATCCTCACCGCCGTAGATGAGATAATCGAAGCCGCGACATCGATCTACCCGCAGATAATCGTAAGGATCTCTTGTATCCCAAAAAAGCGCTTCGGGAACCGTGCCTGATGGAACGTGAACGCCAAACGCGTAGCTGGTATAGAGCGACAGCTTTGTTTGCAGAAGTGTCGCTGCGGTAATGTGGGCCAGACCTACGAGCGGATTGTTTGTTGCCATAACCACGCGATCGAAATTGATCCAATTGCGATTGGCTTTGACGCGGCTTTTTTTTGCATCGAACTCGCTCGCCGCGCTTTTTTCGAAAATGTGTGAGCCGTTGCCAGGAACTTTTCCAGCCAGCGCGCGAAGATATTTCCTTGGATGAAACTTTGCCTGATTGGGATACCGCACACCTGGCAAATTGAAGTAGGGAACCGATTCCAGGTAAGTTGCGTCGAATCCGAGTTTCGCACCAATGCTGGCCTCTTTCTTTAGGCGAGAAATCTCTTTTTGTGAAACACTGTCGCCGCAGACATGCACATATGCAGGTACGCGCGTAAACTCGCACTCTATCTGCTCATTCTGGACAATTTTCTGGATCCCATCGATGGCGGCCGCGCCTGCATCCCATGCGGCCTGAGCATGATCGTCACCAAAGTTACGTGCTAATTCCTGCAGTTCGACATCAGTGATACAGGTCAGGTGAGCAGTCGTGTGACCAGTATCCATCGAAGCCACACGCTCACGCTCGATCAGCGCGACCGTTAAACCGGTTTCCTTCAAGAGATGGGCTGTCGTGATACCTGTGATACCTGCGCCGACGACGACGATGTCGACGTTCACGTTTCTTTCCAAACCTGGAAATCGCTTAATCGGCGCGCTATCAATCCAGAAAGGAACATTTCTCATCCATGGTTGTTCGCGCCCAATGCGTGATTTAGCCGTGCATGGGAAAATCTTTTTAGGCAGAGCACCGGAGCGCAACTCTATCGTTGAATTCCGCTCGCGATTTTGCTTTTTATCTTTCCGTCGGGTTGCTACACACAACCCTTGGAGGAAAAACCAACCAAAAATAAAGCTATGCTTTGGACTATATTTATAATCCTTATCGTTCTCTGGCTTCTCGGTTTTCTCGGACATGTCGGGGGCGGCCTGATCCATTTGCTACTCGTAATTGCTGTGGTTGTTTTGATCATTAACCTGATTCAAGGCAGACGCCCGCTCTGAAAAGGAAAGCGTTGTCGGGCGCAACGCTGGGACATCGGCGCGAGCGAAATACACTGTCGTACGCAAGCGCAGCACCGAGGCGGCATGCGTAATGTTCGGCCATTCTTCATGGTCGTTTGAGAGGATCGAAGACGACCTTACGAGATCACGCTGATGAGTCCCTTATTGACGGCTTCCTAAGGTTGAACACCCCGGCGTTTAATGTTCAAAAACAATGAGATGATAGACTTCCGTTACCTCGGCGCCTTTTGTCGCGCGCGAACGGCCACTCGAAATGCATTGCGCCCCGTTCGAAAAATGAGACACGTGCAGAAACCGCGGCGTGCGACTAAGTTTATATGAAAGAAGAAAAAGAAATTGTCTCAGTCATCGATGATTTGATTCAAACGCTTAAAGATGGCCAGGAAGGTTTTAAGCAAGCCGCAGAAGGCGTGAAAGCTCCGCAGTTGAAGGCACTCTTTAACGAATATTCGAATCAGCGGTCGCAGTTCGCTACTGAGCTCCAGACTCAGGCTCACAGTCTGGGCAGATCGCAGCCGGAAGACAGCGGTAGTGCTGCCGGGGCTTTGCACCGGGCGTGGATTAACTTGAAATCTGCTATCACGAGTGGCGATGACCACGCGATCCTCGCGGAATGTGAACGCGGGGAAGACTCGGCAGTTGAACAATATGAGAAGGCGATGAACGAAAATCTACCAGCGCCATTGCATGAGATTGTTTCGCGTCAGTATTCCGAGATCAAAAACGCGCACGATCGTATCAAAAATCTGCGTGACACTGCCAAAACGAGCTGACGAAACCCAGATCGGGATCGCTGTAGAAAAACTAGAGGACGGTTCAACTCGTCGCATCAGCGAGAGAATCAGGACGACCAAAAGGACCAGGGCCAAGCCGGCACTTGGCTAACAGCTCCCAACCGTAGCTATGGCGGATTGTCAGCGCACATTAAGAAAAAGACCAGTCTAGGTATAAGAATTATGCCTATGAGTGATGCCTTTTCTCGCCAGGTCCGCGGTGGCGCGCAGCTTTGATAATCGTCTCCATCAGGTGATATATTGTCAGGGTCGTTAGCTGCTCAATGCGTGGAGTTATGAGATAAATGCGGAGACCTATGCATTTTTTGTAACGTCCAAATGTGTCGTGGGCGGCGAAACGAATTTGTATGCCAGAAGAAGAACCAATTGAAAGGGCGCGTGAAGACGAACGCGAAGGCAAATCTCCTTCTACCCAGGCGGGCGAGTTCGTGCGCGAAGAAATGGAACATATTCGAGAAGGCGAACACGGTGCTCGCTCGCCAGAGCAGGCGATTGCCATCGGTCTGTCGAAAGCGCGCAGAGCTGGAGTAGAGTTGGCCCCACCGAAGCGGGGCAAGAAGCGAACGAAACGCCAAGCCAAGCGGGACCTCGCCAAGGGCCGCAAAGGCGGCCGCAAAAAAACTTCGCGCACGCGTTCCCGTGCTACAAAAGGTGCGCTCAAACGCGAGAGCCGTCGGGCGGCATCGAAAAAGGCGTTGTCACGACACGCGAAACGGACGGCAGCTCGACGTTCAGCGCGTTCACGTTCGGCCGCAGCGAAGAAAGCCGCCCGTACACGCAAACGTCGTCGTCGCTGAGATGGTTGCGGTCGGCTTGCGGCACACGGGGATTCTATGCCTAAAGAAAGGAAACTTCAGCCGCGCCAACGCCAGCAACACCAAACTGGCCGCGAACATAAAATGCGGCCGCGACCGAAGGCACAGAATGAAAAGTATCGCGGCAGTGAAAAACTGCGGGATAAGGTGGCAATCATCACCGGCGGCGACAGCGGGATTGGCCGTGCCGTTGCCATAGCTTTCGCGAAAGAAGGCGCAGATGTTGCGGTCGTCTATCTCGAAGAAGAAAAGGATGCGAACGAAACAAAGCGCCTAGTGGAAGAACACGGCGGCAAATGTTTATTAATCGCAGGCGATATCGGTCAGGAAGAGTTCTGTCAAAATGCTATCGAGGACACCATCAAGGAATTCGCCAAGATCGACATCTTAGTAAACAACGCTGCCGAACAGCATCCCCAGGAGTCAATTGAGAAAGTCACTGAAAAACAGCTCGAACGGACATTTCGTACGAACATCTTTTCGTTCTTTTTCATGACGAAAGCGGCACTAAAGAATTTGAAAAAAAGTGCGGCGATCATCAATACAACTTCGGTAACTGCCTACAAAGGCAGCGCGCACCTGCTTGATTATTCTTCCACGAAAGGAGCGATAGCATCGTTTACACGCTCGCTATCGCAAGCCCTGGCAGAGAAAGGCATTCGCGTAAATGGAATCGCGCCGGGCCCGATTTGGACACCTCTGATTCCTTCAACCTTTCCTTCACAAGAAGTCGAGACGTTTGGGTCAGACGTCCCACTTGGCCGACCGGGCCAGCCGGAGGAAGTCGCGCCGAGAGCAGCAAACGCTCTCTCGCGGAAAAGACGGCGTTCGATGCTACTTTACTCGTGATCATCGCTTCCGTGTTGGCGCGGGCGATTAACGGCTCAGCCCCCTTTTTTCCTACCCTGGGGACTGGATTTGTTCTCGTATTGCTGCACCGGTTCCTCGCGCTGGCTGCGTACTACTCACATGGTTTCGGAACTTTAATTAAGGGAAAACCAGCGGTCCTTGTAGAGAATGGCCAGCTCCTACGCAAAAATATGAGTATAAATCAGGTCTCCGAGCACGATGTTGAAGAAGACATGCGGCTCGATGCGGGAACCGAAGATCTCTCAAGAATAAAGGTCGCACGTTTGGAACGCAGCGGTGACATCAGCTTTATCAAAGCTGGATAATCTTGAGTTTGTTGTCGGTTGTGATGGCTGAGGTCTCGAAAATTCAGGTTATGCGATCAATGGAAACGGCCGTTCAGTGGCGCTATTTCGGTTCTGGTCGCGCCCGGCGTTTTCGGCATAATCCTCGGCGTCTTTTACATCGTGAAATGATGGGGTTGCTGCCGCAAAAATGCGATTAGACTCTGATGACTCAGGAAGCCTTCGCGCCCAAGATTTATGTAATTCGCAACGACCCCGTCGTGCTTGATAGCGATCTGGCGTTGCTTTACGGAGTTACAACCGGGAATTTCAACAAAGCGATCAATCGCAACAAGCATCGCTTTCCTTCGGACTTTTCGTTTGTGCTTACGCCGAAGGAATTTGCTGATTTGATATTCCAAATTGGAACATCAAAACGTCGAGGCGGGCGGCGCAAGCTGCCGCGCGTTTTTACGGAGCACGGCTCCATCATGGCCGCCACGGTACTCAATAGCCAGCGCGCCGCCGCGATGAGCGTTTATGTCGTACGTGCGTTTGTGAAAATGCGCCGCGAGCTGCTAGCCGATGCTACCCTCGTAGCGCGTTTGGAAAAGATCGAGAAAACACTCTTAACTCACGATACTGCCCTGCGCGACGTGTACCAAAAACTGAAGCCATTATTGCTGCCACCACCCGAAACGCCAAAACGTCGAATCGGATTTCATACCGAGGAAAATAACCATTAGCGTCAATGACGCCTATCACTGCTTTTGAAAAGGGCGATAATGCCCGAAATGGCGAGCGCCGCCACAATTGCGATCAAGGCGCGATGCTCGCTTGTCCATAATTGCGGACTGCAGTCTTTAGCGCGCGCGTCGAAAGCCCCGTGTGCACCGTGATCGCCGGGTACCGGCTGCCATAAATTGTGCGCGCGATCTGGATCTTCAGATCCGTCATATTGCTGTGAATCGTATCCGGTTTCCGCCAGGTAACGATCGAGCAGACCTGGAGCGAACCTGTTGCCTACGATCACGGCAACCGACGGCGCGCCGACATAGAATTCACGACGCGGATGATGCGCTGCGAAATAAATCGCTTCGGCTGCGACTTCTGGCTGAAAGATAGGCGGCACCGGTTGCGCCTTGCGTGGGAGACGGCTTTTTACCCAACCGAATTGCGGCGTGTTTAGCGCGGGCAATTGCACCATCGTCAGCCGCACATTGCTTTTGTCGTGGAGTAACTCGCATCGCAGCGAATCACAAAAGCCCTGTATCGCATGCTTGGCCGCGCAATAGGCGTCTTGCAATGCAATGCCGCGATACGCCAGCGCGCTACCGACCTGCACAATCACCCCGCGATTGCGGGGCAACATCCGTTTCAACGCAGCGAGCGTCCCATAAACGCAACCCAGATAAGTCACTTCTGTCACGCGCCGAAATTCCTCAAGCATCATCTCCTTGACTGGCGAAAAGACCGACACCATCGCGTTGTTGATCTAAATATCGATCTCGCCCAAATCGGCTTCGATCTGAGCGGCCACCGCTTCGACCCGATCGGGGTTGGCAACG